>Ga0210401_10001306_pt1 | contig 29038 bp, 26 predicted proteins | sample IncBWH32MmetaG_FD_150866 | JGI IMG/M metagenome (GOLD analysis project Ga0210401, IMG submission 150866) | Forest soil microbial communities from Barre Woods Harvard Forest LTER site, Petersham, Massachusetts, United States - Inc-BW-H-32-M | ecosystem: Environmental > Terrestrial > Soil >...
CGTTGTGCGGGTAGATGACGTGCGCGATCGCGAGCGCATCGCCCACCCGCTTTGCGCCCGGGCGCACGTAGGCAAGCGGGTTGAAGCGGTCCGTGCAGCCCGTCTCGGTGAACGGGTCCCACAGGTGGACCCGCTGATGCCGGGCGCGAAAGCCGCCGCTTGCCTTGTAAACCTCGCCCTTCAGGTCGTTGACGACGGCCGATTCGGGCCACGACAGCATGTTCGGGATCACGACGCCCGCGCCCTTGCCGCTGCGGGTGGGCGCGCACAGCAGTGCGAAGTGCTGCCCGGCCAGCATCAGGAACGCGTTGCCGTAGCGCCCGACGATGATTCCCTGCGAGCCCAGCAGTCCCGACTTGACGATCTCGGGCCGGCGCGCGAAGCGTGCATCCCCGTGCAGCGGCCGGTGCCGCTCGGTTGCGGAAAGGACGCTGACCGGCAGCACAACGAAGCAAAGCAACCCGGACAGGAGCACCGCACCGCGCAGCCGCCGTCCGAGCACCGGATCGTCGCCATAGGCGAGCCAGTAGTCCACCACCGACAGCGGTCGCGCCAGCGCGATGCTGCGGTGATTGGAGAGGAGGAAGATGGCGCCGGCGAGCCACAGTGCCGCCGTCGTCGCCGCGGCAAGTAACACCGGCACGGCGACTGTGAGGACGGCGGAGCGCTTGTGCATTGCTCAGCTCCGCGCAATCAGCGCACGCGCGGCTTCCAGCCGGGTCTGCGGGTCGTAATAAATCTCGTCGATGTGGCGCCCGCGGCGATCGGCCGGCCGCACGATCTGAAGGACCACGTCGACCACCATGTGCAGCAGGCTCTGGATCTCCTGGTACGGCAGTGCCCGCCCCTGCTCGCTTTGCATGCACAGCATCCCCATGCGCCGAAAGGCCGCGGCGGGGCTCGCCGCATGCATCGAGGTCATGCTGCCGTCGTGCCCGGATAACCCGAGGGAGATGAAATCGAAGGTCTCCGAGCCGCGCAGCTCGGCCAGAAAGATCCGGTCCGGGCGCATCCGCATGCAGCTCGCGAGCAGGTCCTGCGCGGTGACTGGCGCCACCCCCTCGGCCGCCTGCGCACCCTTGCTGTAGATCAGGTGCACCTTGTTGTCGCGGTCGGGCATCTGCAATTCGTGCGCGTCCTCGATCGTGACGATGCGTTCCCGCTTATCGATCTCCCCGAGCAGCGCCTTCATCAGCGTCGTCTTGCCGGTGCCCGTCTCTCCCGTTGTGAGGATGGTCAGCCGGTGCCTCATCGCCTCGCGCAAGAATTCCTTGAAGCGGCGCTCGCGCTTAAGTATCAGCAACTCCTTCTGGTAGGGCGCGAGATCGTGGGAGGCTTCCCGCACGCGCTCGAACATGCCTTGCGTTTCGAGCTCGTCGAGACTGAAGCGCTGGGCGGAAGGCTTGCGGACCGTGATCGAGACTTCGCTGCGCACCGCAGGCGGAATCACGATCTGGATGCGTTCCCGGGTCGGCAGGTCGCCGGACAGGATCGGCTTGCTGCGGTCGATCCTGTCCTTCAGCAGGGTCGCGATCGCGCGCGCCAGGTACAGGCAGTGCTCGCGCGTCATTTCCGGCGCCGGGAACACGTGCCAACCGTCGTCGAGCTCGACGTGAACCTCTCCCGGGCAGTTGACGCACAGCTCCATGATCTGGGCGTGCCGCAGATGGTGCTCGATGGGTTTGAGGAACTCGCGCACCGAGGTGTCGTCTGCGATGACCGCGCCAGTCTCGAGTACGCGGTTGTGATCGGCGATGGCTTCGAGCGCACCCACGGTCATTCCCCAACCGGCTGCAGCTCGTAGACCGATGAGAAGTCGATGTCGCGCGCGACGTACACCCCGACGAGACTCCCCTGGTTCGCGTACAGCAGCGGCGCCAGATTGATCGTCGCGTCGAGCACTTTTTCGGCCATTTGGGAGGCGGTCTGCGATGTGCCTTGGAAGACGAGCGGATTGCTGCCTTGCTGTGGTGCGGTCTCGTTGCTCAAAACGATCTTGATTGAATCGTCGAGGATCGACACCAGCATTGCGGCGCCCACCCGCTCGAGCCAGCGGTTGTCCACATAGGCGTCCGCCCCGGATTCGCCGAGCGGGCCGGTCGCCGGCGAATCCAGTTCGACCGTGACGCCGCCGGGCGTGCGCAGGCGGGCCCACAGCGCAGGGATCCGAGTCGAGCCAGGTCTGACCTGCGTCACCCGGTACTCCCCATCGAGATGGGAGCCGCGCTCGATCAGCAGCACCCGTCCGTCGCTGCTGTAGACGTTGCGCAGCACCTGGCAGCCGATGAACCCGGCCTGGGCCGACACGACTCGGGTCGTGAGCGCGCAGGTCAGACTTGTGCCCCGCGGAAGCACGAGGCTGCGGCTGCCGAGCACGCCAGCGCGCGCGGGCGGGATGTCGGAAGCCTGCATGCCGAGCACGCCGCGACCGCCGGCATCGGTGCCTGTCGAGCCTTGGGGGAGGGCGGCCATCCCGGCGGCGGGCGTCCCCGCGCCACCCGGGATCATCGACTGCAGCGTCTCCAAGCTCTTGCCCAACTGATGCCGGTAATCGGCGAGGTCCGCCCGTGTCTGCGTCAGCGGATCGGCCGCGTTGCCATCGGCCGGCGCACCCGCGCCGCCGGCGGCAAAGCCGCCACCGCCGGGTCGCGCGAGCAGCACCGGCGCATCCTCCGAGAGCTTCCTGGGCGCTCCCGACGCGGCGTCCTCCGCGGACGGCGCACCCGTGGCACGGCCGGCATTCGGACCCGTGCCGCGCACACCGATCGGGTCCCGCTTCCCCACCACCTCGATGCGAGGCACGGCGGGCAGGTTCTCGCCCTCGACCGCGCTCTCGCCCGCCTCGGCAGGTACAGGAGGAGTCGGACCGAACCTCTTCACGCTGCCACTCGCGCTGGCGACGGCCGGCGGAGGGGCCTTGGCGGTCTCCAGCCGGAGCGGACGAAAGAGCACGCGCCAAAGCACAAAGAGCAGGGCCAAGACGACGACGACGCCCACCATCGCTAGGAAGACCTTGGCCGAGGTGCCGACGCCGGCGTGCGCGTGTTCGGCCACGCTCGGAATGATCGAGGGGTCGCCCTGATGGGCCACCTCGCGCGTGCCTTCGGGCACGCCCTCGGGCGTGTTCTTGCCGGCCGGTTCGATGATTCCGGTCATCGCGGATCTCCCAGTTCGTGGACAGCGTCTTTCCTAGTCGCGCGCTCGACCCCCTCCACCGTTGTTCCGCCCGTCGGCGGCCGGCCATTGATATCGAAGGCGTCGTTCCAGATGCGCACGGCCTGATTGCCCATGCGCAGGTAGAACTGCCGCGCGACGCGGTCCACGCGAAGCAGATCGCCTTCCATTTCCGTATTGACCATGCTCTCAAGGCCATCGGATGCGCGCTGGAACACGGCCGGAATCTCGCGATTGCCCGGAAAGCGGAGGTACGTGAAGCGGCCATCGTCGAAAACCAGATTCGGCACGATGTCATCGGAGCCCTTGCCCACCGCCACCGAGTAGGTCGAGTTCACGACCCTTGGCGACGCGCTCAACCGGTCGGCCACGAGCTGCGCAGCCGTGGGGGGTGCGATCTGCGGCAGCAGCGTTGTCGGAGTAGCGGTCGCCATCGGTGGCGGGGGCTTGGGCAGGTGCACCGCGAGCCGATGCACCGGCTCGCGCCGATCTGAGCTTGCGAGCAGCGCGAACACGAACGAGTAGTTATGGCCGTTTTTGGTGACAACCTGCAGGTTGTTCTCGCCAACGGCGTTGGATCGCGGCTTGACGAATACCACGTGCTGGCCGGGAATGGCTGCGATGCACCAGGAGGCCTCGCTCTCCTTCCCCTCGCAGTCCGATCCGTAGCCGGTGGCAGCAAACACGATCAATTCGGTCGGCTCCAGATCGATCTCGGTTACGACTCCGCGGCGCACGTTGATCGGGATGATCGAGCGGCCGTCGTACAGCACATCGCGCAGGCGCGGATCAAGCGCAGCAGCCGCGACCGGTTCGTCCGCCTGCGCGGTCAGCCCGGCCGCGCCCAGCACCGCAAGGATGAAAACACCGCTATTCGGTCTCATGGTCCTGTCTTCCCCGTGAGGCTGTTGATGTCCGGATCGGCGCGGTACGCCGTCACCACGAACCCGAACGGGTTCTGGACCCGATCCTTCTCTTTCAGTTGAAGCTTCGGGTGGTACTCGTAGGCGACCGTCGCCAGATAGCGACTCTCCGTCTCGGGCGTGCGCCCGCGGGCGCTGATCTGCTTCGCGAAGGTCACGACCGCCACCCCCGCGCGGCCGGGCTTCGTTTGCGGCTCCAGCCGGATATTGACGACACGAACGTTCCACTCGGTCGCATCGCCCAGCTTCGATTGCAGCGCGCTCGGTCCGTCGAATTGGGCCGCGTAGTCCTTGAACACGCTTGGGGCGGCGAGCGCGGCCACCGTGTCGTAGTCCATTTGCAAAAACGACCAGTCGTAGCGTTCGCGCGCGAGCACGTACAGCAACGCGTAATGCTTATCCAGCGCCTCGTTCGCAGGGACCGTATCGACGTCCAACGCCTTCGCGACGCTCGTCTCGCCCGTGGCCCTGTCCACCACGATCGGCACCGCCACCGTCTGGTACCAGGCGCCGTGCGCCACCAGGGCGAGGATCGAGGCGATCGCGATCACCGTGGCGGCCGCAGCCACCGCCCACGCACGCCGGTCAGAACGCGCGAGCAACACGTCGCGCTCGGCCTCCCACTCCGCGTTCTCCGCATACGGCTCGGGCGGCGGCTTGGGCTGCGCGGCGGATGCCATCAGCGCCAACCTTTCAGCGGTGGTTACCATCACGCGCTCGGCCTCAGAACTTGAAGTAATCCGACAGCTGGCCGGTGCGCGTGGAGCGCTCGAGCATCTTCTGGTTGGCCGTGGAGCGCAGAATCTGCTCTTCGTTCGCGACCTGGGCGGCCATCAGCTGCGCCTGGGTGTTCTCGTGCACGAGCATCGCCGTCTCGCCCGCGAGCCGGCCGTTGGCTTCCAGCGTTGCCTTCTCGTCCGGCGCGGTCGCCGATCGATTCATCAGCGCGCTGATCTGCGCCATCCGCTGGCTCGAGGTCTGCAGCGCGTCCTCGAAGAACGCCTTTTGCTGATACGGGCGGGCCAGCTGCGCCTGGCACAGCGTGCGCAACGCGCCGTCCTGGATGTTGCTGCAGTTGTAGATCAAATTCTGGTTGCGCAGCGCCAGGCCTCGCCCCGACATCCCCGCGTAGCCCGAGCGGTCGATGCCCTGGAGGATCTTCCCGGCGTCGGTCTGGATATAGTCGTGCAACAAGGGGCTGTTGGCGAAGTTGGCGATCCCGCGCAGGCCGTTGACGCTGTTCAGGTGCGTGGTCGCGGTCTGAATCTGCGTGATCTGGTTGTCGATCTGCGTGAGCGACTGCATCACGTTCTGGATGGCCTCGGCGAGGTTTGTCGCGTCGAAGACCGGAATGCCGGCGCGCGCGGAGCTTGCGCCGAGTGTGAAAACCGTCGCAACCGCCAGTGCCGCACACCACCTGTTCAAGCCGCTCATGTCGTCCTCCTGGTTCCGGAATCCCACCGACCTACAACTCACCTTCCGCGCGCGGCCGCTGCCGCGCGCTGGTACGCCCACCGCCCACCGGTGACCCCGGCGCGTCCCACCGCGCCAGCGGCACGCGCCACGTAGCCCGCTGCCGCGCGCCCGAAGCCGCGCGACGGCTCGACTGATCCGACCGGCCCCGGCTGCTGGGGCTGCCTCGACCCTCTGTAGCGCGCATAGAGAAGTACGTCCTTGACCAGGCCGCCGCCCTGCTGCATCGCTGGCCCGCCGGTCAGGGCGCCGCCCAGCGCCGGCGCCTGCCAGGCGATCACGGCGAGCAGGAAGAGGACGCCGCAAAGTCCCACGGCCTGCGCGAAGATGTTGACCGCCGGCCAGATCAAACCTTGCTGGTTGACGGTCGAGGCGATCGCGTTCTCCCCGAAATAGATGATCAGCCCGACCAGGAAGAACGCGACAACCATCGTCGCGATCGCGCTCACAACGCACGACACCCACGACCAGAAGAAGCGGGTCGTCGAGTCGAAGATCGCCAGGGCGATGAAAATGGGCCCGACCGCCAGGTACAGCGCTTCGCCGACCTTGGCGATCAGAACCACGTAGGCGCAGACGAACTCCATGATCGCGGCGGCGATCGCAACCAGGATCCATGCAGCCATCAGATCCAGGTGAAACATCCACCCACCGGTCCCCGCGTCGGTCTGGATCGCTGCGGCGAAACTGTTGATGGCGACCTGGACCTGGTCGATCAGCCCCCACGGCGACTGACTCATGGGCGCGACGGCGCCGGCGTTCGGCAGCATCAGCTTCGCGAGGTCGTACATCGTGCCGTCGATCGCCGGGATGAGCCTGCTCGTATAGAGCGCCGTAGCTCCGACCAGGGCGTTGATCGCCACCACCCGCCCGGCGCGCCAGACCCAGGCGCGCAGGTCTGTTCCGGCCTGCCCCATCAAGATCGCGTAGCCGCTGGATAGGACCCACAGCGTGGTAGCCGTCAGGAGCACGGGAAAGCCGAACGACATGAACGCCGAGGCCACTGACGTGGCATAGCCGTTCAAGAGAGTGTCGAATTTGTCGCCGATGTAGCTGAACATTTGTCCCTCACATCAGCGCGTAGCCGCCGGCGCGCGAATCGGCCACCGTGCTTGGATCTTCATGCTGATCTCCTGGCGCCGATCCTTGCTCGCCTCTCGGACGAGCGATCGCGCACGGCCTTGAGCAGCAACGGGAACCAATCCGCCACGTCATCGCCTACGTTTGCTCGAATCTGATCGAGGAGGTTCACGTTCTCCGTCGATCCGGACAGCACCGTGATCACGCCGTCCATGCCGTGCAGATCAAGCTCGCACACCGCGCTGCGCTGGCCCTGCTTGACCAGGAACCGGTGCGAGGTCGGCCGCAGCGACCGGACGATCTCGTACTCGGCGGCGGTCAGCCCGAAGCCATCCACGTACTCGTCGAACTGGGCATCCGGGTTGGCGAGACAGATCTTGGTGACCGACTGCTCGATCAGCGTCCGGCCGTTGGCATGCTTCAGGATGTCGGACGGGCTCTGGGTGTCGAAGATGCCAAGCCCGTTCTGCTTGCGGATCGTCTTCTGCTTGTCGCGCGCGAACTCCGCAAAGAATGGGTCGCTCAACGCCTTCCAGAACTCCGAAATGACGTAGATCAGCCGCCGTCCGTCGACCATCGATTCCATCAGGTCGATCAGACACATCATCATCGGGGTGCGGATCTCCTCGATCTTCAGGAAGTCCGTGTAGTCGAATCCCGCCATGTGCAAGCCCGTGACGTCTCCCATCCGGTCGTCGGCCTCGTCGAACACCCAGCCCAGTGCCCCGCCCCGGCACCACCGCCCCAGCCGCTCGTACAGGCTGTTCTCGCCGCTGTTGGGCAGGTTCTGCCGCACCGTGGTCAGGCGCCGCAGCACCCGGGGCATCGCGGCCACCGCCTGCACCGCCTCGCTGATCGCCCTCTCGTCGGAGGGCTTGAGCGGCAGCGCAGGCGACTCCAGGAGTTTGCGGATCCAGGCTTCGATGAAGGGCACCCGGGCCCGACTCATGTCGCGCTGCAAGGGGTTAAAGCCCGTAGGCCGGCCAGTCTCGAGTGCGAAGTAACGCCCTCCCATGGCCCGCACCGCGATCTCGCAGCTGCGGTCCACATCGAAGACGACGAGGCGCGGGACCGGATCGAACTTCTGAGTCAAAGCCACCAGGAAAAACTCAAGCGTCGTCTTGCCGGTGCCGGTGGTGCCGAAGATCATCGTGTTGCCGGCATTCTTGCGGTCGAAGTCATCGCCCTTATCCGATGAGACGTGGAAGTTGAAGTAGAAGGGCTGGCCGCTGGGCGTGCGCAGGATCGCCACCGCCTCGCCCCAAGGGTTGCCATCCCGCTTTCCTCGCGCGAAGTTGTGGCCGGCGGCCAGCGCCGCGTGCGCTCGCGAGGAAATCTTCGCTTCGCGCGGCCGCCACTTCCAGTTGCCGGGCCACTGCGCCATCCAGGCGGCATCGGCGACCAGGTCCACCGGCACCATCTCCACGGCGCTTTGCTCGGCCATCGCGCCGGCCGCCTTGGCGGCGCGCTTGCCCGCATCCTCGGGGCTGTCGCCGAACACCATCAACGAGTAGTGGTACTCGCCCATGCTGATCTTGCCGTCGCCCACGTCGTTCATCGCGTCGTCCATCGCGGCGATCTGACTGGCGACCACATCCTGCGAAGTAACGAGCTGGTTGCGCTGGACCTTCAGGGCCGCGAGCGCCTGCCGGCGCGGCAGGATCGAGTAGCTCATCGTCTCCAGAAATTCGCAGTCCTCGTACATCAGCGGATCGAGGCTTCCCGGTTCGACCTCTTCGGGGTACTCCTTGATGTCGACGAAGGCCGCATAGCGGCGCTCGCCCGCCAGGCGCAGCTCGAACTTGTCGCCGGCGAAAAAGGGCTTGGCACTGGGAAGGATCCGGTACAGTGGCCCCCGCGGCGGGCGCATCGGGCGCCAGAAGCCGTTGACAAGAAAGAACAGGAACTCGGCGACCTCGCTGTATTCGATGCCGTCGCGCACGCGGTTTCCGAGCAACTCCGGGTCGAACTCGCGCATCGTGCGCTCCACCAGCGCCGTGCGCTCCTCCATCACGGTGCGGGCCTCGCGGTGCGCGCGAGCGACCTCGGCTGGGGTGCGCGCCACCCTGCGCAACTTCGCGAGGCCCGCATAGGGCCGGTAGACGATCGTCAGGTAGAGCTCGTTGGACATGAAGGGCTTCTCGGCCAGGTGCGCCTTGTAGGCGCCGTCCAGTGCAGCCGGGAAGCCTTCCTTCGGCGCCGTCAAGACATCGCGCATGCGCCGATGGGTGCGGTGTTCCCACACGGCGAACTGCCCGCCGCCCAGGTTTCGCAGCAGCGAGGCCTTGGCCTCGTGTCTTGCCTGGATCCAGTTCTCGTCGGAGCACTCGAAAGCCACGCCGCCCAGCCGCCAGATACGCATCCAGTCGCCGCTGCGGGTGAGCACGTCGTTGGCGCTGACGAGCGAGCTCCATGGGATGAAACGCGACAGCGGGGCCTCGGCACGCGCCTGATCCAGAAAGCTCGGAAAAGCGAGCTTGCGTGGGCGCTCCATCACGCGCCCCAGGAACCGCGGCGCCGAAGTTCCACCAGCGCGAAGCTGCGCGCGCCGCCCCACACCTTCGTGCCGACGACCGCACCCAGCCGCAGTCGCAGCAGGATCTGCCGCAACCGTTGATCGTCCTTCTTCGTGACGTGCCGCATCCACACCATCAGCGGCAGGTACGCCAGAACGACCGGCGACGCCGCCACCGGCCCGATCAGGATCAGCGCATACATCCCGAGCATTGCCGCGGCTGCGGTGGCGAGGATGAAGGGCACCAGCGGCACGCCCATCGACACCGCCGGGCGCGTTGCGCCCTTGTAGATCAGTTCGCGCACCTGCGCCTCCGCCTCAGACCAGCACCGCCGCGATCGTGGACATCGCACCGATGATCGTTGCACCGATCACGATCCGTTTCACGTCTTCCCACTGAGCTCCGCGGTGCAGCGTCTCGAACCCCACCCACGTTCCGGCCACCGTCACGGTCGCCACCGCGATGCCGGCAAATAGCGCCTGCAGCCAGTTAAGTGCGTTGGTCAGATTCGGCAACCCCGCGAAAGCCGGACCGGCCGTGCACGCCGCCACCATCGCCACCGCCACCAACGGCCCCCGACCGCGTCGATTTACCTTTTGCATATCTCCGACTCCCTGACCCATTGGGTTCGTGAGCGCGCCGCGCCGGCGGCGCGCGGAAACGTGCTCGCCGAGGGCTTCCGCAAACGCCCGCAAACGAGCGCTTGCGGCGTGCCGCTTAGCGGGCAGCCGCAGCAAAAACGCGGTCGACATAGCCCTCCCGAATACCCCTGACGAAATCGCCCGCGTAGTAGCACGACAGCGCTTTGCGCAGACGCGCCTGCTTATCCGGCGCCTGCGCCTCAGCTCGCGCGTAGCACTCGCGCAAAATCCGCTGCATCGCGCGCAGATTCGCGCAAGGGTCGAACACGCTCTCGACGCTCAGACCCATGCGCTCCCAATTGCGCACGTTGATCTGCGCCAGGCCTGCGCTGAAGTCCCGGCCTCCAGCGCGCAGCGCCCGCGCGGTGGCGATTGCCTCGCGTCGGGTGCGAGGCTGGCGGTCCAGTACGCCATCGACGACGCCGATGGCGTACGGGTTGGAGGACGACTCGACCGCCACGAGTGCCTGCGCCGTGGTCACGTGGACGTACGGAGCACAGACGAGCACGACCGATGCGATATTCATAGGCAAAGCTTTCCCACCGGACGTCCTTGTGGGCGTCCGCCCCTAGTCGTTGGTCGAATTACCGGCGCCTTCTCAGCCGCCGCCTCCGCCGCTGGCTCGCGCCGCGGCCGCCGCTGCTGCGTCGGCAGCCGCCTGTGCCGCTTGGTAGGCCCGCAGATCGCCGCCCACCCCCGCGCCCTGCACACCAAAAACAGACCGTGCGGAGGCTGACAATTCCGTTACGGAGCCACCGCCCGTGCTCCAATAGGTTCTCGACCACAACTGCCCGTCGACGCGGACGGGGATCATCCCGACGTACCGGCAGCCGTACATCGTCCGACCGATTTCATTGAACCTCGTCCGATACTGCGGCGGGCAGTTCGGATCGGGCGCCGGTTCCCACTGCGTAAGCCAGGTGTTCGCGGCGTTCGCGCTGCCCACTGCCGGCGCGTTCAGACTATTCGGCGAGTAGCTCGCGCCGCTCGCGAAGCTGCAACTCGGGAACAGGTCGCCGTTCGATAGACCCTGGAACAGCTGGTCGACTTCGCTCACGCAGGCTGGAATGCTCTGCCAGGGCCTGGCCAGACAGAGCAGGACCTTGCAGCCATCCGCCGCCCAGGCAGGCATCGCGGCGCCGATCAGGATCGCCGTGGCTGTGGCCATCAAAGTCCTTGAGTTCATCGTCAATCGATCCTTTCGGGTACTCACACCTTTTGATGCAACTCAATTTCGCCGACGCGTTCAGTGGACCATCAATCCAACATGAGGTCAAATGCGCCGCCGACAAAGACGGGTAGTTTGTAGTCACCACTTCGCGCGACTCGTTTCGTCGAATTTTCGACAGATAGATACTGGAGCGACAAACAGGGTGTGTTTGTCGCGGGCTGCCATGCGACAAACATGATGTGTTTGTTCTTAAGGTGCGCGCTGTTCACCGCCCTGCGCACTTACCCGCACCTCATCGGAGACGACGTACACCGATGCCTAGGCCGAGACCTCACCCCCTAATGCGCGCGTCACCACGATGGTGCTTCTTAAGCCGGTGCAACGCTAAGACTTAAGGCAGCGGCGTTTCATGCGCCGGCTTCGCATTCAAAGCCACGCAAATGCGCTTGGCGTCGGGTTTGCAGCGCGCGCGACGTCTGTATTACGTCGGGCCCGCCGTACGGGCTATCGGAGGCGAAATGAGGAGCGCGATATCAGATAAGCAACCGCGCGCTTCAGTGTGCTCCCAGGCGCTTCGCAGCGCCCGTCCGCGAGTACGGCAACACCTGAATAACGCCGTTGTAACCCAGCGTGTCGTGCAGCAGCTTGAAGAGAACATCCAGGCGGCTGAAGCGCCTGGGTTTGCCCACTTCCCGGAAGGTCGCCAAATAGCGAACGTCGCGTTCTCTGCTCAGTTTCGCCCTGACGGTGAACCAGCCGTCCGCTTGCTGGAACGCGAGGCAATAATCAACCCGCCGGTCGGTGACTAGCTGTTGGAGCTGCGTGATCGTGATCGCGTTTTCCGTCATCCGCGTCACAACGCCTCGGCGGTTGATCGTGATCGTCGCGCCCTCATCGACTTGGCGCTTCCGGAACCTGTCCATGCTGCCGTTCGATTTTTGTTGTACATGCAGCCTAGCCCGCATGGCTCCTCCCTTCACCTTGCGGGCGCCTCCGGCGCTGCGGCCCAGCTTGCTGCGGGCTTGCGGTCCGCCGCGCGCCCTGATGCCGCCAACATCGCTCCTGCCCGGCGGTGCCCCACCGTTCCGGTTCTTTCGCCGGACTATATAGCTCATGTCAGCGTCCAATACAAGCTGCTGCCGTTCGACAAACGACCCTTGTTTGTGTTGGCCGCCCACCCGCCACGGCTTGTATCGAATGGGCAGCGCTTATAGCCGAGCCTGCCCGCGAACGCGAGAGGCATCTGCCGCAGAGCAGAGCCGCCGCACGCGGCAGCGCATTGGTCGCGCTGCAAATATCCTTGGGAGCGGAGAGAGACCTCTACCGTGAGCGACACCACGGAGCTTTTGCCATTGGCGCGCGGGGACGTGGATATTCTGCGCACGGCACTTTCGAGGATGGCTGTCGTCATGGGGCGCAGACACGAAGCCGTGGAGGCGCTGCTAAAGCGCCTCCACGACGGCACGATCGGCAGCGACGAATTCGCGGTGCTGTGCCAATTGGTCGAGAAGGAGCGCACAGTGCGCTCCCTGGTCATCAGGCAACATGCGCCAGGGCCGGACCCGGACCCCGGCGCCCCGGCTCTGAATACCCTGGACGCGCTGAAAGCTAAGCTCGACGGCGCCACACCTTCCAATTGATCGTGCTTCTTGTGGTCCCGCCCCTGTGCAATTGAAAGCGGTGAAAATGACGCTCGGCTCGAGGGCGGACATGTTGAGGGGTGGGCGTTGCGCGCCCGATGGGGAGGATTCTCGGCGTATGTCCTCGGACTGCGGGTCATTGTGGACGATCGTCCGTGGTGTGATCGTCATCATATGCGCAACATGGCCGCATGCCTATTTCCTCGCCACGGTATGCGGAAGATCCGGCGCTGGTGGCGCTCGGTACGGCGATTCGAAAGGCGCGGCTCGAACGCGGGGTATCTCAGGAAGAGCTCGCTCACCGAAGCTCGATCGACCGTTCCTACATGAGCAGCATCGAGCGTGGGAGGCAGAATCCCGGCATTATCTCCGTGCTGCGGATTGCCTACGCCTTGGAAATGACGGCGACGGAGCTGATGGCCGAAGCCAAGCTATAGGCGCTGACGCCGATAGGGCGCCGGTCCTGCTGCTCAAACTGCCTTGATCACCGTTCGGGACCGCCCGTGTCTTGAGAGCGATCGTCGTTCCGCTGCTTTTTCTTGCGCTCGTGGTGGCGGTCTTGAGTGCCCCGCACCAGCGAACCGTCGGCAGCCAAGCGCCCGGCGAAGACCGGCGCGGCCCGAAGGAAGCGCTCTACTTCACGAGCCAGGGCTCGATCTTCGGGATCTTGGGAACTCGCGAAGGCCTGACCTAACGCCCGCCAATTTGCCAGGGCTTCGTCACGCTCATTCATGAGCGACCGTTCATTGACCGGTGCCCGCTCGCGCCTCAGGCGCCCCTCGCTACGCGCCACGCGCTGCCACAGGAGATCGGGTCTGTGCATCACGCCGCGCACCGCCTGCCTGGTGGCAGCTGCCTCGATGCCGTAGCCGCGTAGCGCGGCTGCAAATCGCTCGCGCCAGCGGTGAAGGTCCGCCTTGCGGGGATTCAAACGCCGGCCATCGTCTCGCTCGGCCCGCACGACCACATGCACGTGCGGGTTCTCCTGGTGCTCGTGCAGAACCATCACGTAGCGATGCCCATTGAACTCGTCCCGCATCACCTCGCGCGCTGCGGCCCGCACGACGGCCGCTTCCGTGCCCCGCGGCATCGACAGGACGATGTTGAAAGCTTCCCGCCGGTGGCTCACCTCAGGAATCCGCGTTCCGGCGTAGCGCCACTCCCAGGCGAGTGCGCCGATCGCCTCGCGCCCCTTGTGGCGGTCGCCCTCATGATCCTCGACCTCCAGCGCCCCCCGCTTGGAGATGTAGGCCATGTGAGCCTTGATCGCGCCCATGCCGCGCCCGCCACCGGTCACCTTCACCATCGCCTGAGGCGCCCGGCGCACTAGCGCTCGAACCTCACGGCGCACTGCGCCCGCCCGCATTCTTCCAAAAGTTGGCAGTCCGTCCGATGGGCGCCGACGGCGCAGCAACCTGTCGCCCCATTCCTCGAGCAGGCGATCGGTGTCGGTCCTGGCCATGGTGAGCGTTTCCCGTGCCGAGAGGTTGCTTCAGCGCACGACCCGGATCCGCAGCGCCCGAATCGCGTGCAGCAGCTCGGAGGCAAGCTCTAAGTGCTGCAAAACTCGATGCGCAACCTCAGCCAGGCTCTCCCGGTCGGCCTTCGACGACTGACCCGGGTGCAAGTTCAGCGCCCGCGTCACCTGGTTCAGATTTCGCCCGATCGGTGCAAGGGTGGCGTTCGACTTCACCAACGCCTCCCGCAGCGCGCCGGCCGCTTCTATCCCTGCCGGCTGCTCCCGTGTTTCGGGACGCCCTTCTGACCGTTCAGCTAGGCCGATGGCGGCCGCGCTCACGTAAGCCGACCGCGTCACGCCTGCGGCGCGCGCCGCGGCAGCAAGTCGCACGGCGGTACTCGTGGGCACTGTCACACGGAATTCCTTCATCGTCTCGCCCGGGCTGACGGCTAGTGCCGAGCCGTGATCTTCACCATTGCGAAGGCGCAGCGCTTCAGCAATCGACTGCCGAGCCAGAGCCGACGGCGAAGTGCCTGCCCTTCGCGCCGCTGCTACAAGCCGCGCCTTCAACTCCTCACCTAGGAAGACCGTGAAGGAGCCAGCGGGTTTTCCCATGTTTCTCACCGCCGGCCGCGCGGACGGCACCCGCCAGCACGATCTCACTCACGGGTGTAATCCGGATTGTGCGTCGCCCCAAGTTCCTTCTTCATTTCCTGCAGCGTCCTTCGCGTCGGAACTTGGTCCCTTCTCTGGACGAAGTCCGCGGCTCCGCGGTCGCTGCTCCGGCTCCCTCCGGGGTGTCGACGCGAGCGACAGTGCGAACGTATGCAAGGCTTCGAGGCGAAATCGGACACATCGTGGACCCAGTACCACGGTGGCGTTCTGGGGAAAGTCCAATCGCTTGCGCAGACTGTGGAATGCGCGCTTACTGATCGAGAGCGTCGCCGCCGCGGTAGGAGCATCTACAAGGATCGGCTCGGGCGTTGGCCGCGCTCGATCACGCGTTGTCTCGCGCATCCGAAAGACCGAATCCCGGTTTGCACTTCCCTTCGAGCGCGACGGTGGCGACACGTGAGCCTCCTCTGCGACGACATCCCGACGCGATCGTTCGCATCACAATTGCCAGGTCCTTCGTCACCGTTGCGCAGACCCCGTCGAAATCGGCTTGCGAAGCGTCAGGCGAGAGTCGAAGGCGCAGATGCCGGGCGATCGCAGCGACCGCGGCTACAGACATGCGTTGATGTTCTCAGCAGTCGACCTTGCGGTCAAACCTGCCGCAGACAAAGCGGGGGCGTTTGTACTCCCCCTTTCACGCGAGCTTTGCTCGACCCGTTCAACGTGGGCCGACAAACATGGGTGGTTTGTTTTCAGTCTCTACCAAGAAGCAGTGCCAACACGGCCACTACCTACTGGTCCCGAACGTCGCTGCCATCCGCGCGATCGCCAATTAGACTCTCCAGCTTCGCTTCGGTCATGTAGAAGTCCAAGCTCCCAGTTGTACCGGCGTCATCTCGTGTCAGAGGCAGTCTCTCATTGTGTCTGGGACCCCACCATTCTAAAGTCGCGAGGAAAGAGGATTTGGCGGTCGTACAATGGTATTGCTTTAATTTTTTGAATGACATCGCCGGCCAGTTCAGAACCCTTCTCGTCTCCATTGCTGAGTTGCAGGGGCGCTCTAGTCGCGATGATCACGAAATCGAAATCGCCCGTCACAGTACGCGAATAGCTGATCGTGCAACTATCTCCCTGGACATTGAGACAGAGTAAGTTGTCCAAATGATCCATAAACGCGTCCTGCCCGGTCCGCTGGTCCGTATCAAAGATGGAAACATAACCGGCGGACCTTAGTCTCCACCTGAACGTTATCTCTGCCGTCCCGTCGACGATTTTCGGAATGTCCGCGCTTTCGAACTCTAACCGAGAGGTCGCAATTGGGGAAGTTGCTTCAGGAGTGGGCTCGGGACTAAATAGGAACAACATCAGAAGGAAAATCGCGGATGCCACAAGTGGAACGGTCGTCCACGTGGCAAAAGGCCACGCGATCTCTTTAAGCTTCAGAGGGACTGAAGTTGCGGTCTGCGCCCCAGCTATTTTAAATAGGACGTATCTATCGCCGCCTTTTGGAATCGATGCTCGGATATGAACTTGGCATTTTTCTCCTCGCGCAAGCCTAAAGGCGCTCGGTTCGCGATTAATCAAGTGTTCATCCGCCCTGCTGGTTCCCACGTTTACATCAATATCCGCACCGGACTGGTTCGTAATCCAAATTGCTGACACATGCTTGGCTTTCCAACCACTTCGTTGGACTATGCCCTGGATCTCACGAAGCTCTAGCCCAGCATTGTCCGTAATGACAACTTTCGACGTGGAAGGCGAAACCCCCTCAGTAGAGAATACTGACTCCTCCCCCGATATGGAACCGAGAGAATGCACTGGGGGGATCTCAGAGTTAGCTTGGTCGACAAATATTGACCGCGGAGGTTGGCCAGTCGGCTGCGACCGCCGCACTCTTTCTATCACTTCTTCCAGAGGATGAAGGTGTCCTATTCCAGGTGCCCTGCACGCGTCTATCAGCGCCTGCGTTAATCCTCGAACCTCAGGATCTGCAACCTGCCACAACGTTTTGAACACCCCCGAGCCTGCGGGATCTTTGAAATCTTGCCCGGAGAAGAGCAAATCCTTGTCAGGACGCTTGAACTCGCTCCTGATGACCTTGGATCTCGCCAGAGCTAGCAGGGCGAGATAGATGACCAGCTCTGAAAAGTAATCGTCTTTCTCTGTTCTCTTCTCGGACAGGCGGCGTCGCGGATGCTGGTAGCTGTCAAGCCCTCTGATTGTTACCGCTCTACCATCGACCGTTGGAATATACATAGTGTCATAATCAATCAGCTTTATTTGGATGCGTCCGCTATTTACGCGGACTCTTATATTGTCGCCTTGCAAATCGCCATGCGCGACGCGCACGCTATGCAAGTATCTGGCGACGTTGAGGAAGCTGTCGGCACAACCCTGCAAGAGCCGTGAATCATTTCGCTGATCATAAGCGAACTGCTGGAGGGATGGTGCATCGATCCAGTTCATCCTCAACCCGGGGTATTTTGTTCCATTCACCAGAATTGCTTCTGGCAAAAAAGCGAAATCAACGAAAACCGAAGCGTCCAGCATCTTCAGATACTGATCAATGCCTCGGTAAATCGCTGCTTCATCGCCGACGTCCTTGATCCAACAGCGGAACGCAAACAGCCTCCCACCCGGCGCTTCAAACTGGTAGACGCGTGCGTATGCGCCGCTGAACTGGAAGAGTTCAGTTGAGGAGCCGCGTCGCATGACAGGGCGCGCCCTGCGAAGGAGCGGATCCAGTAAGAACTTGTCCGGTGCCTTTACGGCAGAATCATAGTCGAGCGCGCCTGGGTAAATCATAAAATGCTCCGCCGCTTTTTGTTGCTGGCGTCTCTGCCACAGGCCTGTCAGTCCTACTGTCCATGGCGTCCCTCCACATTCTTGCCCTTGGCGATAGTGGAGGGCACGGCCGAGTCGGCGGGCCGCCCCTCGACGCTCCCTGCTTCTTGTTGTGCTTCCATTTGGAGCTTACGCTCTAGCCCTGCCATGCGATTGCTGATACTTGAAATCTGGCTGGTCAGACTGCTCATGTCCTTCTCTAACGTACGCAGTTTGAAGTAGCCAGTTGTCAACGCAACGATCGTGGCAAGCCATAAAACCGCAAACAACGCGCCGCCCGCGAACCTCAGGACCCGGGACAAAGATGTCGACGACGCTTGTCTACCCGCATCGTCAGAAACCGGATTCGACAGGACCGTGGCACACCGTTGAGGGCGACCGCTCTGTGATCTCATCGTGTGCGCACGAACGCTATTTCTTGATGGCTCGGCCGGGATCGTTGAAAATGAGAAATCCTCGATGAGCCCCTGGCTATAACGGCAGTTCAGGCTCGCCAACGCGATGTCGTCATTCTCCAATCGGAAGGTTGTCCCACGGCGTTGACGGCTGACAAATTCCTGAACCTCTGATTTTTCCGTCAGAGCAAGAAACTCCGATAGCATAGGAGATGTCTCCTCGGACACCTGAAGCAAGAATCGGGCGAAAGCGTCCGTAGCCAGGACAATCTGGTCTCCTTCGGAGACCGCAAGCCTGAGTTTAGCGAGCTCGACGCTGTCGATTGCTTGACGCGAGGAGAGGGCTAAGGTCTGGTTCGAAAACATCTTTGAAGTCTCTATTGGAAATGCTCGCAGCAATTTGCCACGTGAGAAATGCAATAGGCATGAATCTCCAATCGCTTCTGCCTCAACCATCAGAGTCGTCTGCTTTTCCGTCTGGGGAACGTACCTGATCCCCAGGAACGTGGAATAGGCGGGGTCTTGGCCATTGAGACTGTTAATGAGAAAGATGTCCCCCGTGCCCTCGGCGATTTCCTTTACTCCCGCGAGCCACTTCTGCTGGGCTTCGGAGAGCCAGGCTGATTGGTCGAACGCGCCAGTGATCCTCAGGGATACATATTCTCTGACGAGTCCCTCAGCCCAAGTTTTGGCAAAAAATGATTGGGTTGCTCCGTCCGCGACAGCAATTACGCCGACCTTCTGGTCGAGACATATAGCGTCCTGGCAGTCGGACGCCTTGTCTCCCACCTTATGAGTCAATAGATAGTAGCCGCTGAGCGTCAGCACTCGCTTTGCCTCATTTACCAGTGATTCCCATCGATCCAAACACAATTAGCTTTGTAAGATACTCGGCTCCCGCTCGATAAACGAAGCCCCGAGCCTTTGGCTGAGCGTTGAGACCAGCTGCCTTGGCGCTCGAAAGGAGTTCCGAAGGTAGTTCGCTGGAGGCGTCGAACAGAAACCGGGCGCATTCGTCAGACCCTGCTGGCAGTACCGACGGAAGACATAATTCAGGCGCATTGCCGGACGAAATGTGCGCGTTGAAGAGCAATAGGGATCCGTTGTTCGATCGTAATGCCATCAATGCTTTCGCAGCAGAGGCGGCACCGTCGAAATCATTGCTTGTCCCATTATCATCAGTCGGTGCTCCATCGGTAATATTGATGACAACGGGCGGAAAGGAATCAGGATAGCGAGGGAGCCAGGACGTTTCGATAAGATCTCGCGCTTTGCTGAAGGCTTGAGCCATTGGCGTAGATCCCTTGGCTCGAGGCTCTATGTATATTTGCAACTGAAAAGGTGAATCAACTAGCCCTCCGGCACCGTCCGGGACTTTGCGCGTGATCGTTTGAATTCCCAGGCTCTTCCCTTCGACTTCGGACACCCAGCCTCCGATAAGCTGGGTTGCTCCGCCGTAGCCGTAGCCATAGACACCTATCTGGCAGCGATTCCTCGTCTCATTTCCAGACCTGCAACTTGCAATGATTTCGTAGATGCAGCGGTTGATGGCAAGTGCCGCGACATTTTTTTTTGTGCCGCCATCATATGGCTCGTCCATCGACCCCGACTGGTCGATGAGAATCAGAATGAGGCCCGGATTCTTCGTTTGAACCAATTGGTCATACATGATTGCTCCTCCCAATAACAAAACATGAATTAAAGGGCATCATCTTCCTGTCCATGGAAAAAGGTGTTGCGATCCACCAAGTCGACTCTCGCCCATCCGGCAAGGGTCGGCAGCCGGTCGAAGGGAGTCGCTCAAGCGGCTTACGCCATGCGCGGGAAGGCAGCCGCGTCCCCATTCCGGCGGCACTCAATCGGTGCTTGCCGGAATCCCAGATAATGTAGTTGAAGGATATGTTGGGCGCACGACGGTGGACGCACACGGCATGCCTGCAAGGGCTTGCAATAGGCTCCGGCAGACGTGACGCGCCCGGGCGAGCCCCGTCGATACCAATCCGAGGTCGGAGCGTGGGTCACGGCGCTGGCCTGTTCAGCGCCTCCGGCCAGGGCCAACTGCTGGACGCCGGTGCGGCTGAAGCAAGCGTCTCGCTCGATGTTGCGCACATCGCCGTCGGCATTTTCCCCGATTTGCGGCTGAAGGTAGCGACATTCAGGCGGCGTCGCGGTAAGCGTTGGTCGGTACTCCAAGAAGGTCGGGGACGCGTATTTGCGGCAGCGTGAGGCCGGCTTCGAAGACGCGCACCGTGCCGCCGCAGGCAAGCAAGGTGTGGCGCTCGACGACGCTGAGTAAGCGCAGGATGCGTCCAGTTGCCGGTCGGCGGCGAGCGCGCCTCTCGGGATACAACGCAGGCTCCGCAATGTCTTCGCATTACATGGCCAAGCACTGAGTACACTGGTGCGGCGCTCGGACAGTCCAGTGCCTTCGATCGACGCATCCCCGACGCGGCCGCCCAGGGTACTCAGGTCGCCGCTTGGGACCGAGACCCTAATGCCGAGCAGCGCATTATTCAATGAACGCTCGCTTGGCAAGACGTGGATCGCAAGGTGTTCGCCATTACGTTTCGCAATTGACGTGTCGACATACTACTTTGTCGCTTCCTAGCAAAACGATCCTGATTCCGTCACTGCGCGCAAGCCCCGTCGGCCGGACGTTGATCGATGCCCGCGAGCTCCTTTGATGCGTCGCTTTTGGCACGAACATCTGCCTGAAGGCGTGTCGATAGGACACGGAGGTTGCGGAGGCGTTGCTCGGTCAGTTTCGCGAGGCTATTAACCTCAGCCTGGAACACTGGAACATCGAATGCCGCTTCGTTGACCGTATAAAACGTAACTCGCACTTCGTCGAGGGTCAGCGTGCCAATCAAACGCAGTTTCGGGTCTGGCACAAAGATTTCAAGTAGGTCCGCTCCCACGCGCCAAGTGGCGCTTTCCCGGTCTGGACCTAAATCGTGCAGGTCCCACACCGCCTTAGCCTTACTGACTCGTTCAAGGAGGTCAAGGCCTGCCTCAGCAGTCTGTTGTTTCCCTTTTGCTGCAGCAAACTTGCTGATCGCACCGAGGAGAAAGGGGTCCTCAACTCCTGCAGCCTGAAGCCGCGCGATCAGCTCCGCAGCTACCTTAGGATTGAGAGCTGCAGCCTTATACGCGCCCGAACGAATTGCCTCTTGAATGCCGTTTGTTGCCGCAGATGTCGCTGCATCCCGAAACGCGGCTTCTGCTTGTTCCTGTCGCTGCTTGTCCGCCGCACTGAGCCACAGCGACCATGCGTCGAACTCGGCTGCGTCGCGATGGAGTCCTAGGTTGCGGATAGCCTGCTGGTCTCGCCGTACAGCCTCAGAGAGCGTTAACACACGTTGCCGGAGCTTCGCCACAACTTCATCGTTGTATTTGTCGGCCGCTTCGTTGTACACGCCCAAGGACTGCTTAATTTCGGAATAGGAGATCTGGCAATTGTGCGACGTAGGGGAATCGGCTGTAATTGAACCGTCGCATTGGGAATTGAATACAGCGCGGGTGGCACAAAGGCTGCCTGCTTTTCCCAAGAGCATCGAATGTTCTAAGTCGAGGTGCGCACGATCCTCGCTGGCGACATTATTCGGAAGAGGACGCAGCGTCCGCATCTGAGCAAATAGCGCTGGCGCGCTTGCGGCGAGCATAGCCGCGATCACGTAGTTTCTAATCATGGCTGCGGCTTGACCGCCGTCGGGGGAGTTGGAGTCAAATTGATCGGGAAAGTGAGGCGTAGCTCATATCTTGCAGATAGAAGCGCCTGCTGCGCACGTGAGTCTTCTTGGATATGTTGCTGGAGTTCCTTGGGACTTGTTGCGGGATCACGCTCGGCTTCGCGTAATGCCTGTCGCGCCGATTGCGCCTTGTCCGCAGCGGCGTTGAGGATTTCTGTGGCCTTGGTAAAAGCAGGAGAGTTCGCTACAACGGGCGGAATTGAGATTCGGGGTGGTTCCACGGCCATTCCGCAGCCGTTGTCATAGCATCTCCTATCCGCGTTGACGTGATTAAGGTCCTCCCAGGCTTTCCCGAGCTTAGGGTTGAGAGCCGCTGTGTGAGCCGATCCGAGAGCGTCTTCAACCGCATTAGCCTGTTGGCCGAAATGCTCCTTTAGCTTGGTTAAATCGTTCTTCATGTCGGCGAGCTTGGCTTCTTCCCCTTCCCACTCTTGCCTCTTAGCGTCGGCTTTTTCCTCAGCTGCGTCGGCCTGTTCCTTCTCTGATTGATACTGATTTACGATAGATTTCAATTGAGAATTAAGTGGGCCAACCTGCTGATCAAATTGAGCCTTTAAGTGTTGGCCTTTCGTCTGGCAGGCTTCCGGATGGTCGGCCGGACACGTGACTTGGAACATGCACATTTGTTGCGCCCCATTGCCCTGAAGATTGCCTCCGAGCTGCGCGCAAATGCTTTGCTCTTCGTGCACAATTGACTCAATCTTGGAGCGTGCATCCTGTCCTTCGAATTGGTTATGCAATGATTCAGCGTTTGCCTTGGCATTCTTATAATCCATCTCCAAGGTGTTGACTTCGCCTCGGTCTTTGTCAATTTCGTTTTGGAGGTTATCGAGCGTACCAGCCGTGGCTTGTAGTTCGTTAATTCTGTGTTCAAGATCGAGCTTATGTGCAGCATCCAGACCATTTGACTTCGCTTGGAATTGCGCGAGAAGCTGATTGGCTATCGTCGAAAACGTATTGTCGGTCGCGCGGCTTTGCCACGGCGAACTGGCTCCTGTCAGGAACACCACCGCGGACACCAGGCGGGTCCAGTGTTTTGGGGGAAAGCTCGTACTCATGGCTGTCCTCCCGATTCGTGCGCGATCTTGACCCTGGCCTGGTCCTCTGCCCTTTCCTTCTGTGCCGCCGTCAGTAGATCGCCAAGGATCGCCTTCTCGGACGTTGCATAATCGTTTCCGTGTTTTTCGGCAACCGTGAACCACATGTAGGCTTCGGCTGGGTCCTGCTCGACGCCATCCCCGGCTGCATAGGCCAAGCCCAGTAACACGGCTGCGGTTTTGTCTCCTTGTGATGCCGCCTTGTGGTACCACGCAACGGCCGTCGTTGGGTTGGCTTTCACGCCCTCTCCGTTGGCGTACCAGTGCCCCAATGTGGTTTCGGCAATTGCCAGGCCAGTATTGGCAGCATCCGTCACCAACGACACTGCTTTCTCCGTGTCCTGATCCACCCCTAATCCATTCTTGTAGAGGCTCGCAAGTTGGAGCTTCGCCTCGGGAGTCGTCATCTTCTCTAGGAGGCTTGCGGCTTTGACAAAGTCTCCGCCACCAAGAGCTTCTTGAGCCTGCTGTGCTAACTGTCCGTGTGTTGGTCGCAAACTGTAGGAAAACGCAAGTACCGCACAGCATGCCGCGGCACCTACGGCGACCAATAGCAGTCGCTCGGGTTGCTGGCGCTTGGTCGGCGCGCCGCCCGTCGAGGTGGGCGCGGCGCGGTTCAGTGCAGCTTGGCAATACGCCAGAAAGCCGAGGATGAGAGCTTCACAACCGGCGATCCAGAGAATTCCGGCAGACACTGGCAACCCTATGGACGAATAATTTAGCCCCAGCGGCCAGAGACTCCCCACGATGCACATTGCGCTCGCGGCACTTCGGCCGAACCGCATCCCTGTTGTCGCGTTGCCCTGAATGTGCTGGATCGCCCGAGGAAGATCGAACACTATCCGAATTAGCCAGAACGCCCCGAAAATTGGAATGAATAGGAAACCCCAGGCCTTGCCCGGCGTGATCTTCGTCGCGGCCGGATTTATGAGCCTGATGCGCTTATATGTGGTCCAAAGCCAATACAACCAATAGAAATTCAGCGTGATCAGCGTTAGACCAGCCACCAACGTGGGGCTGAGTCGTTGGGGCAACGGCTGCGTAAGCTGTCCGGTATTTGCGGCCTGCTGCTCGGTGAAGATGCTCTGACCTACCGGCTGCGAGGGGGTTGCCGTTTGCCCCACCGTAGAATTAGTCGATTTCGTCTTCGATGCAGCATCCTGGAAGATGCTACTGTCCAGCTGAGAGCGAGCCGAACGCGATGGTGTTGGTGGTGGATGTCGCACCTGCTCTTCGGAGAAGATGCTCTTGCTTGTTGGCTGCGCGGGGACTGCCGTTTGGCCCGCCGCAGAGTCACCTGCCGTTCCGGATGTTTTTTTTGTTGGATCGTCTTCGAAGATGCTATCCATCGGAACTCCACTGACATCCAACGTCGGCTCTGCGGCCTACTTGCCCTAAGTGGAATGGCACCGACTTAAGCGACATTCGCGCATCGGGATTAAGGAGAGGACTGGCCATCGAGCTTAAGGTTCGTAGGATGTTGTTAAACACAGCGTCGTAAATATTGCTCGTGACGCTTGTTGATTTCCCAGCAACGAACGAAACTAGGCTGGCCGGCATGGCTGGTCAACGGGTTTCTTCACCCGAAGCCACTGGCCGCGCCGCAATTAAGTTTGCTGCGCAAGATCGCTTGAACTGCGTCTACCCGGATCAAGCTAAGCATGAACCCATCGTGAGTACAACTCTCGGGGGAATGTGAAGATGCGTTGTGGAGCGAGCCGGCGCGGCCGTTCGCAAGTCGGCTCCTGGCCGCCCAGAGAAAATTGCGACGGCAGCTCTGGCCGCCGTCGACGGTCCGGAAGGTTGTCGACACCGCCCGTTCGTCGACCCGCGCCTTTTTGCACCGCACAAGGCAGTGCGCAACGCAAGTCCGAGGGCGTCGCGTTCGGAGTAGTCGTTTCCTCGGAAGGCGCCAGCAGGCCGACTGGTCGTCTCTGGACTTATTTAGATACGAAACGGTTGGCGCGAGGTGGACGGCGGGCGGCCAATTTCGAAGCTCAGCCACGGGTCAGATGAAGACGACCCCTCCCGTGTTGCTGCTGGTCGCCGTGCTGATCCCTGTGTCCCGCGCGCAAGATCCTGACTCAAAGAAGGTAGCTCACGGCAAAGCTCACCGCCTTCACCACCTATGCGCGTCAGTATTCAACCTTGAAGGCCGAGCGAGCCACGCTTGGCAAGCGGAAAAAGGACCTTGAGTGGACGGCTCAAAAGTTGGTCACCAGGATCAAGGGGTTTATGGCGGACCGGGCGTCAGTCACGGCGCAAATGACCGCGCATGACCAGCGGATTGGCGCGCACAACGCACAACTCGGACTGTAGCAGCACACCAATGAAAGCAGGACGCCCAAAGCCGCACCGCTAGTGCCGTCCATCTTCTACGGTCGCATCTTCGCGGCATTGGCCATGAGTTGCGATGCCGGAAAACTGCAACCAACGGAGCCTCTGATTGGACAACCCTAGCAAGTTAGAGAAGGGCATTAGGAGACGCTGATGTTTAAGGATTCTGATCAGGCAACCGAGGACAACGCGTACTACATTTGTTGCACGTGCAGTAAGCGGATTCATCGTGGTTGGATAGAACGGTCGAATCTGAAGGAAGGCGGCGACGTAATCTGCTGTGGCGCGGCCATGTCGCCACCGGGCGCAGCAGCGATGAAGATCTCTGAACTCGGAGGGTGCATTGTTGTCGTCGTACTTGTCGGAGGGTCCTTTGTCCTGTGCCACTACTATGATTGGAGCGTATGGGCGGCGATTCCGGCGGCACTCGTAGTCGGCTCTGCGCTTGCTGTCCCTTTTATGACGGATCTTCGACAGTCAAGAAAGAAAGGGTAGAGGCCGACCGCCACTGGCCGAGAGCGTTTCAGCGTGTGTCCGCAGACCATCGCTTAATGGACATTCCGGCCTGTTGATGGCCGCGATGCCGTCCCTGTGCGCCGACACGGGATTCCGCGGCGAATTCAATGACGATCGCAGATGGCGGCCCGATCTTCACCGCAATTGCTCCTGCCGCCTGGCGAGACAGCCGGCGTTTTTCGAACCTGCTTGATGCCCTGCGCGTTGTACGACATGACGCGACGCAAGGCAGCGTCAGGATCCGCATTGCCCATCGCCGTCGAATGAATCTTGACGAACACCCACATCGCGGCATAGATCGCGAGCAAGAGGGCCCCAACACCGAAGAAGGTGCGTACGGCGAACCACGCGAATCGAAACACGTCCAACATGGCCATCTCCTTTCATAGTGCGATCGCTCTGGTCTACGAACCCATCACGAACCTCGCCCACTTGTCCATCAATTCGCGGCGCTTGTCGAAAAGATCTGATCGAGCGTATGCCTGAACGGTCGCATCGCCGCGCACATGCGCCAGCGCAGCCTCCACAATGTCGTGGGCTGTGTTGGTCTCTTCGGATGCCCAATCGCGAAACGAACTTCGGAATCCGTGCATCGTTGCGGTCTTTCCAGGAGTCGCGGAAGGGATCTTCAGCCGACGAAGCAACGCGGTAAAAACCATGTCGGAAAATGCCTTGCCCCTCGGCGTCGGGAACACCAAACCGCGTTCGTCACCCTCAGTGCGAGGACGGCTGTTCACGATCGCCATGGCAGCATCGCACAACGGCACCCGGTGTTCGCGCCCCCTCTTCATCTTTTCGCCCGGGATCGTCCACGTCCGCCGCTCTTTGTCGATTTCATCCCACGTGGCATTTCGAACTTCCCCGCTGCGCGCGGCGGTCAGGATCATGAACGAAAACGCTGCCTTGATCGTGTCCGTTGCTGCCGATGCGTAGACTTTCGTAACGATGCCCGGTACATCGGCATATGCAGCTGCCGGGTAGTGATGGACCTTCTTGATCTTCGAAGCTTTGGGCAGCGATGCCACCACATCGACCCATAGCCGCGGCTCCGGAGTGCAGTAGCCGCGCGCGGCGGCCCATTCCAACACCATCCGGATTCGGGACTTCACGCGGGTCGCCGTTTCGGTTTTCGTGTGCCAAATCGGCTCCAGCGCCTCCAGGACATCCTCCTTGCGGATATGGCGGATGTCCGTATCGCCCATCTTCGGGTACACGTAGCTTTCGAGCGATGCGGGCCAGTCCTTCTTGAACTTGGCGTTGCGCCACTGCGCCTCGTGCAACCTGATAAATTCGACCGCGCATTCCTTGAAGGTTCGACGCGACGCGAGTTCGGCCGCATTGGCCGCTTCCTCTTTGTCGCGCTCGGCAATGGGATCCTTGCCAGCGTCGGCGATCTGTCGGTACTTGCGGGCGCGCTCGCGAGCTTCGGCCAGGTTGTAAAGCTTGACGCTGCCCAGACCCATCTCGCGCCGCTTACCCTGCACGTGCACGAAAAGGACCCAGGCCCGGCCGCCACCTCCCCTGATGCGCAGGTACAGGCCGTTGCCGTCAGCATGAAGGCCCGGCTTACCGAGCCGCTTGACCGCCAGCGGGCTTAGCCTTCCGTCGAACCGGCCGGCGCGAATTGGCCCCATTTCCAGCCCCATGTAAGAGGCTGCATTCTGGCACAAATAAGCGCATCCAAATGCACTCGTGTGCAGGACAAGTCTATGATTAACTGAGGATTTTTACTTTACTTCGAAGGACGGGTGGTGGAGGTAAGCGGGATCGAACCGCTGACCTCTTGCATGCCATGCAAGCGCTCTCCCAGCTGAGCTATACCCCCACGCGGAACCAATAAGTTTATCAGGCGACGACTGAGTCGCGAGAACTGCCACGCCGGCTTTGAGACGCGCCGCCTGCTCCGCGCGAAGTGTGGCAGCAGTGCTGCCGCTCCAAACGCTTCTCCGTACGTCGTACAGCCGAAGGCTGTTCGCAAACAAGTTCCGAGTGCCGCGAGTTCGGCCGGCAAGTGAGTGAGGGAAAACTTCGGACATGCGCCTGAAGGAGCGGGGCCTTCGGCATTTCCGCGTCCATGGTAGTGCCAAGACTGCATAGAAACCCCTGGACAAGTTACAGGGTTTACCTACAGACTTCGCACTTCCTTGATATCAGGTAAGAAATGCGCGTCGCGCGCATGGTCCAGTCGGATTAACTCACGCATCCCGCCCTCTCTGTCCAATACCGCATAGGAGTTAGAGCCATGAAAAATGGTCGGCTTCTTATTTGCCGAATTCGAACAGTCGCCCTGGCCGCCTGCACGGCAGGCTTGGTCTTTGGCCTTGTCCCGCAGGGTCACGCGCGTGTGATCCAGATCGTTTTTGGTGCGCCCACGTTTCCCTACGGGACTGCCACGTTTGGAACCGTCGGGCAATACGAGCAGCTCGACGGCATCGCCACCGGGGAGATCGATCCGAACGATCCCCACAATTCGTTGATACAGGACATCGCGCTGGCGCCGCGCGACGCAAATGGAAAGGTCAAGTACACGACCAACGTTTCGATACTGAAGCCGGTCAAGATGGCCGGCTCGAATCAGGCGATGCTGCTCGAAATCGTCAATCGTGGAAACAAACTCGACCCCGGCTTCTTCAATGTCGGCGCCAGCAGCACCAACCCGCAAGGCGACGGATTCCTCGAAGCCCAGGGGTTCACGCTGGTATGGGTGGGCTGGCAGGCAGATCTTGCGCCGCTGCCTTCGTTGATCACGATGTCCGCTCCCGTCGCACACCAGAGCACCGGAAGCAGCATCACCGGCCCGGTGCGCTCGGAGTTCATCTTGTCGACTCCGAACTCGACGCAGTCGATTCTTGCCGACTCCAGCTCCAATACGCCGGGTTACGCGACCGCGAATCTGAACAACTCCCAGGACACGCTGACGATGCGACAGCACCAGAACGATGCGCGCGTCGTGATCCCGAACAATCAGTGGGCCTACGCCGACTGCACGAGCACCACGGGCAAGCCGTTTCCCGGCGTACCGAATCCGCAGAAGGTTTGCCTGGCGGCCGGATTCGATACGGACCACATCTACGAGCTCACCTATACGGCGAAGGATCCGATCGTGATGGGGCTCGGCTTGGCGGCGCTGCGCGACGTGGGCACATTCCTGCGCCACGAGACGGCCGACGATTCCGGCAATCCCAATCCATTGGCCGGCCAGATCCAGTGGTCGCTGCTGAACGGCATATCGCAGAGCGGACGCCTGCTCAGAACCTTCCTGCAACTCGGCTTCAATCAGGACGAAGAGTTCCGCATGGTGTTCGACGGCATGCAGCCGCACATCGGTTCGGTGCGCAACTACATCAACGTGCGCTTCTCGCAGCCGGGGCGCCTGGCCGGGACCCAGCACACCGAGAAGCAGTACCC
>Ga0210401_10001307_pt1 | contig 29026 bp, 26 predicted proteins | sample IncBWH32MmetaG_FD_150866 | JGI IMG/M metagenome (GOLD analysis project Ga0210401, IMG submission 150866) | Forest soil microbial communities from Barre Woods Harvard Forest LTER site, Petersham, Massachusetts, United States - Inc-BW-H-32-M | ecosystem: Environmental > Terrestrial > Soil >...
GTACCGTGTACCCGCCGCCCGTCCACACCTGCACCTCGTGCCCGCCATCCTCTGGCCCCGACTGCGCCCGTACCTCCGACGCAAACCCCAGCATCACAACCACCGCGAAAATCATCCCGCCAACCTTGATTCTGTTCATGACTGTTACGGTACGCACAATACAGGAACCCCCGCACCCCAGCAACGTAGCCCTCTCGAATGTCATCCTCAAGGTGCGCCACCAAACGAAATAAGGCGAAGCTGAACCTGGTCGAGGGACACTTGTGTTCCTTAAACACCGACCCCAAGAAATTCTTACCCGTCCCTCTGCGTCCTCCGCGCGCCCTCCTCCGCGGATTCTGCGTTTTAAGATTTCTTCGCGTCCCTTTGCGCCCCCTTCCGCGCCCTTGCGCTTAAGAGCTTGCCCCGTCCCCCGAAGCCGCCCTGCTCCCACGAACTCGTGGCATAATCGTCAGCATGGTGACTGTTTCACTCGCGTCGCACGATACTCTCCGTTCGGTGCGTCGTATCCAGGCCATCACCATCGCCTGGATGACCGTGGAAGCCGCCCTATCCCTCTACTCCGCCGGGCAGGCCCGCAGCCCCGCCCTGGCTGCATTCGGTGGCGATAGCGTCATCGAACTGATTTCCGCTTTCGTGGTGTTGTGGCGCTTCCGCCACACCGTTCCCGATCGCGCCGAACACCTCGCTGCCCGGATCACCAGCGGCCTGCTGTTTGCACTCGCCGCTTTCGTGATCGTCACATCCTGTTTGTCCCTGCTCGGCTACAACCAACCTCGGCCCAGCTATCTCGGAATGGCCGTCCTGGCCGCAGCCGCGCTGCTGATGCCCTGGCTTGCCAAAGAAAAACGCCGTCTCTCCGCCTTAACCGCAAGCGCCGCGCTCCGCGCCGACGCTGCCGAATCCGCACTCTGTGCTTACCTGTCGCTGCTCGCCCTGGCCGGCCTCGCCGCCCGTGCCCTATGGCACATTGAATGGGCCGACCCGCTGGCCGCCCTGGCCATCACTCCTCTCATCCTCCGCGAAGCGCGCCAGTCGTGGCGCGGCAAGCCGTGTTCCTGTTGCTGATCCATCTTCCCCCGCGATCCAACCGCAAACTTGCTGCTTCCGATAGAATGACCTCCGGGCGTGCCGCGGGCTCACGCACCAGGTGAGCTGGCTGAATCTTTGCAAGGAGAATAAAAGATGAGCCGCGGACGACGCCTCTGCCTTTCCGCCATTCTTCTGTCGGTGTTCTCTCTCGCCACCCTGGGTTGCGCCGATCACCACTACTACCGCGCCTACGACCCTTACTACAACGACTATCACCGCTGGGACGACCACGAGCGCGTCTACTACGAGCAGTGGTCCCGCGAAACCCACCGCGACGAACACCGCGATTTCCGCCAACTCGACAAAAACGAACAGAAGGAATACTGGACCTGGCGCCACGGCCATCCCGACCAGGACCACCGCTAGCCCGCTCGAGCCAATCGCCGGATTATGTCGCCGGGTGCCCCACCCTTGTCCTTGCGCTTTTTGCAAGGACAGGGTGGGGGATTCCACATCATTCAAAAATCCACCGTCCCCGCTCCCACCGCCACTTACTCTCCCCTCGACGTAAGCCCCAGCCCGCCATCCACCGCCAGAATCTGCCCGGTAATAAAATGCGGAGCCTCCGCAAAAAACCGCACTGCCGCAGCAATCTCTTCCCCGGTCCCATTCCGCTTCATCGGAGTGACCCGCGCCATCTTCCGCATGAACGCCTTGGCCGCCTTCTCTCCCAGATCGATCATCCCCGGCGCCACCGCGTTGACCGCAATTTCCGGTGCCAGCGCCTTCGCCATAACCTTCGTCAACATATGCAGCGCCGCCTTCGACGAGCAATAGTGCGCATGCGTCGCCCACGGCACCAGCCCGCCCAGCGACCCCATGTTGATGACCTTCCCCTTCCGTTCCCGCAAATGCTTCAACGTCTCCCGCGTCACCAGGAACGGCCCCCGCGTATTCGACGCAAAAATCGCGTCCCACTGTGCCACCGTGATCTTCTCGAACTCCTCCGTTTCATAGTTGGCCGCATTGTTCACCAGCACATCGATCCTCCCCAACTCTTTTACCGCCTCCTTCACCATCGCCCGCACACTCTTCTCGCTGGTCACATCGCATTGCAGCGCGCACGCCCGCACGCCCAGCCCCGTCAGATCGATCACCGTATGCTGCGCCTCGCGGGCCGAGTGCTGGAAAGTTATCGCCACATCCGCTCCTGCCCGCGCCAACTCCAGCGCCGAAGCTCGCCCTAGCCGCTTCGCCCCGCCCGTAATCAGTGCCGTCTTCCCCAGCATTGGCAAGTTCTTTTTCATGGCTGGATTGTATCCCTTCGATTCCTCCCGCACCTCCGACATCCATCGCGTTCAACCTGCCCCGTTTCAATCACACGCCAAAATCTTCAATCTGAAATCTGCGTTCCCCGTCTCTACCCCTTGAAATTGAGGTTTTCTTCGTGCTCGCTCCTCTGCCCAGTATTCGATTCTCGTCACTTAAAGCGCCCGTCTGACCCCTGTCTCTCTGTGTCCTCTGTGGTGAAAAGAGCCTTTCGTCGCGCCCTTTGCGCTTGGAAGCTTTTGACGTTCTCCGCGTCCTCTGCGGTCCTCCTCTGCGCCCGGAACCTGCCCTGAGCGAAGCCGAAGGGCGTTTCAAGATTTTCTTCCGCATCTGCAATCTGAAATCGCAATCGCCCGTACCCTCCGTGCCCTCTGGTTCAAAGTTTTTCTTAGCGCTCTTTGCGTAACCTTCGCGACCTTTGCGGTTAAGAGCTTTTGACGTTCTCCCCGTCTTCTGCGGATCTCCTCAGCCCCCGGAGCCTGTCCTGAGCGAAGTCGAAGGGGCGTTTCAAGATTTCCGCACTCACTCTCGAGACACCGCGCTTACATCTCCCAACCGAAACTCTTACACAACTCTAACCACCTCGTGACAGCTCCGCTCGCCCGCGCCGCTACGCTCACCCCATTGGCTTCAGGCTCGCGGGTTCCACACAAATCTTTTTCTGAAGCCGGAGCGTGCAATATGGCAAGTGAGAATGTCCCAGCCACCGCTTCCACTACTCACCCAACCCAGCAAGAACCGCAACCCAGCCGCTCGGTACGCCGCCGTTCCTTCCTCAAAGGGATGGGCCTCGCCGGTGCCACGCTTTCCGCCGGCGCCTTGCTCTCCACCACGACCAAACTTTTCGCGCAAGAAGAAAGCAGCGGCTCCCTCCCTGCCGGCGACGCCGCGATCCTGCGCTTCCTCGCTGCCGCCGAAATCATCGAAAGCGATCTCTGGCTGCAATACACCGAACTCGCTGGAGTGCAGGACGCCGAGGTTCCCCTGCTCGCCAGTCAGCTCATCCCTGGCTACCCCAACGTCATCACCGGCGGCAGTCCCCTTTACACGCTCGCGTTGCAGCAGCTCGACGGCGACATGCCGCAGTACATCCACGACAACACCGAAGACGAACTCACTCACGAAAACTTCATCAACGCTTATCTCTCCTCCAAGGGCGCCGACACCGTCTCCCTCGACCACTTCCGCACTCTGCCCAGCAGCAAGGCCACTGGCGCTCAGCAGATCGGACGCATCACCAACCTCATGCAACTTACCGTCGACACCACCTGGTGGACTCGCTACCGCAGCCCCGGCAAGAACCCCGATTTCGGCGACACGTTCTCCAACGCCATCCCCACTCTGGCCGTCCATCGCCACACCGCGATCCCGCGCACCGATGACGACGTCAAACCCGATCCCTCTAAGCCGATGCAAATTTCCGACTTCACTCAGGCTATTGCCAACACCGCCGGCTTCCACTTCGCCTTCATCGAGCAGGGCGGCTCGAGCCTCTATCCGCAACTCGCCCAGCGCGTCACCCGCCCCGAAGTTCTGCGCATCCTGCTCAGCATCGGCGGCACCGAAATTACGCACTTCCAGACCTGGCATGACAAGGCCGGAAACGCCGTCCCCTTAACCAACGTCGTCGATCCGGTCACCAAAGTGAAGGTCACTTTCCCCAGCGGAGACCAGCTCACCGCCATGGGCGAAGACTTTCAACCCAACCTGATCATGCCCGAGCCGACGAAGTTCCTCAGCAAGAACTTCCCCGTCTGCTCCATCATTCGCCCCACCGCCACGCAAAACGCCGCTAAGGCCGCGCTCAAGTCTTTCATCGATGATGGTCTATTTATCGGCCAGACGCCGGACTTTTTCGCTTATCTCCGCGATCTCGCCGAAGACGCCGACGCGGCGCAACGCGAATCCTGAACCCGTTGCCCGCTCCGTTCGCCCGGGCGACCGCTGTAACCACAGCCCCGTCGCCCCCGCGAACGCCAACTCTGTACGAACTCGCGCCGCGGCGCGGTCGTAAAACGAAGCTTTGTATCAGAAACTGCTTTCAAGCACGACTGTAGCGCCGGCAGCCTGCCCTGAGCGAAGCCGAAGGGTCCCGCCGTCTGTCGCGAGGCCGGGGGTTCCAGCAAGCGTCTTTAGCTTGTTGGGGTGGGAGGGCATCTGGCCTCGCCGCGCAGGTTAGTAGCAGCGCTCGCCTTCAGACCCTGCCCTGAACGGAGTCGACGAGGGCGCCGAACCGACTAAGAAATGAGAGCAGCTTTTTAGCTGCTGAGGCCAACCGCCTCCAAGGAGCACCACCATGTTCGAAGGACTCTTCCAGCCCATGCACCTGCTAGTCATCTTCGGAATCGCTCTGCTCGTCTTCGGCCCCAAAAAACTCCCCGAGCTCGGCAAGGGACTTGGCGACGGTATCCGCGGATTCAAATCCGCCATGAAAGAAACCGCCGAGACCCCCGAAAATCCGCAACCCCACGAATAAGTCGTCAAACCACGACTAACTCGTCCCCCGCCCACAAAGTCATTCGCAGCCCGAAGACTGCTTCCGTGTGGGTCGGGCACTCCTGCCCGACGCGCCCGGCGCACGAGCCTCACTCCGATCGATCGTCGCCCTAATCCGCGCGCCGCAAACCAAGTCAAAGCCCACCCGACTCGACTTACACATTTCCTGTAATTGGTAACCTGTCCTCCGTAACCGTCCTTACCCGAGACCAGATCACCCGATGACCAGATCGCCGATCACCCCATGCCGGTTCACTCTTCTTTACATTTCGCCCGATTGAAAATTGCCCCAAACCTGCTACACTCCCGCCCATGCCTGACCCCCGCCAGGTCCTGGTTTACACGCGCAAGGGTTGCCATCTCTGCGAAATCGTCAAAGAGAGCCTGGTGAAACTCGAGCGCCGCGGCCTGTTCCGTTGGCAGGAAGTCGACGTCGACTCCGACGACCACCTCCGCCGCCAGTTCACCGACGAAGTCCCCGTCGTTTTCATCGACGGCCGCAAAGCCTTCAAGTACCACATGGACGAGCGCGAGTTCCTCCGCAAACTCGTCAGCTAACCGACACCTCACACCTCTTACAATTGTTCCTTCCATGAGCCTCTCATTTTCCTGGAATTCCTCTCATCTATCAGTTGTCATCCCGAGCGAGTGCCGCCAGGCGGACGTAGTCGAAAGCCTGCCCTGAGTAAACCGAAGGGATCCCCCGGGGCTGTTCGTAACTTTCCGGACGCCATAGATTTTCTTTTCCCCGCCGTTTCCGTCAGTCCATTCCGAAAGCTCATCCTCTGTGGTTCAAGATATTCTCTGCGCCCTCCGCGGCCTTTCTCTGCGCCCTCTGCGTTTTAAGATTTTTATAGAGAATGACCCGCTTTTCTCCGTGCCTTCGTTTCTCCGTGGTGAGCGCCCCACTCGCCGGGTGCCCCATCCTTGTCCTTGCGCTTTTTGCAAGGACAGGGTGGGGTTTTGTCACCCTCCGCCCCCATGTCCTACAATCTCCCCCGGCCCCATGCTCCGCACCCAGCTCTACGCCGACCCCGCGAACCTCTTCCTCCACGACATCATCCTCAACTCCTGCCGCGAACACCCCAGCAAGCTCGCGCTCCTCGACACCTCCGCGCCCCGCCGCCTCACCTACGCCGAATATGGAGACACAGTCGAAACCCTGGCCCGAGGCCTAGTCACAGCCGGCCTCAACCCCGGGGAACCCGTCGCCATCTTCCTCCCCAATTCCTGGGAGTTCGCCGCCACCTATCACGCCGCCACGCTCGCCGGCGGAATCCCGACGCTCCTCAACCCCACCTACCGCGAACGCGAGGTCCGCTATCAGCTCGAAAATTCCGGCGCCGTTTTCCTCATCACCGACGGCCCGCTCCTCGCCAACATCAATCTCTCCGGACTCCCCAGCCTCCGCCGCGTCTACACCACGCGCCAGCCCGCGCCCGGAACCGAAAATTTCGCCGACCTCCTCCGCCCCACCACCGCCACCCTCCCACAGCCCGACCAGCCCTCGCAGCAAACCATCGCCGCTCTTCCCTACTCCAGTGGCACCACCGGCCTCCCCAAAGGCGTCATGCTCTCGCACTACAACCTCGTCGCCAACATCTACCAGCTCATCGCCCCCAACGGCGTCCCGCTCACCGCCGCCGACACCATGCTCGGCTTCCTGCCGCTCTACCATATTTATGGACTCAACGTCGCGCTCAACCCCATCCTCACGCTCGGCGGCACGCTTGTTCTCATGCCTCGCTTCAACGTGCCGCAACTGCTCTCGCTGCTCACCGCCGAAGGCGTCACCATGATCCCCCTCGTCCCGCCCGCGCTCAACGCCCTTAACCAGGCCGCCGAAGCCGGACAGTTCCCCGGCGATCACCGCGTCGCCTGGGTCAAATCCGGGGCCGCCCCGCTCGCCCCCGAACTCGCCCGCCGCTTCACCGAACTCACCGGCATCCCCATCAATCAGGGATACGGCATGACCGAAGCCTCTCCCGTCACACATGCCGGCTTCATCACCGCTGAACTCTACAATCCTGTCTCCATCGGACAGCCTCTCGTCCAAACCGATTGCCGCGTCCTCGACGCGAATGACAACGAAGTCGCTCCCAACGAACCCGGCGAGCTCGTCATGCGCGGACCGCAATTTATGCTGGGATACTGGAAGGAACCGCAAGCCACCGCCGCCGTCCTCCGCGACGGATGGTACTGGTCCGGCGACGTCGTCAGCCGCGACGCCAACAATTTCTTCTACGTCCTCGACCGCCGCAAAGAAATGATCAAGTACAAAGGCTTCCCCGTAGCCCCCGCCGAAGTCGAAGCCGTCCTCATGGAACACCCCGCCGTCCGCGACTGCGGTGTCGTCGGCCGCCCCAACGTTGACGCTGGAGAAATCCCCTGCGCCTTCGTCGTACTCCGCGAAGGACAAACCCCCGACGACGCCATGAAGAAAACTCTCTGCTGCTTCGTCGCCGACCGCCTCACCCACTACAAACAACCTCGCGAAGTCCACTTCGTCGACGCCGTTCCCCGTACCCCCTCCGGAAAAATCCTCCGCCGCGAACTCCGCAAATCCTTCGTCTAGCCCATGGTCGGGACATGTGCCCTTCTCTGCGCCCTCCGCCTCTCCTCCGCGATCTCTGCGTTTTAAGACTTTCCTCTTCCACCCCACGTCCCGGTGCCCAGGCTCGTGTCCGTCCCTTTGGACGCTAATCTGGGATAAACCAATCGAACGCAGCGAAAGCCTGCCCTGAGCTAAGCCGACCCAGACCCGCGCCCACTAAACGTCACCACAGCCTTAAACGGATTTTTTCTACAAGCTTCCCTTCGCGACCTTTCCGGCCGTTCCTTCGCGACCTTTGCGGTTAAAGCTTTTGCGGGGTGGCGCCACACCTCCGCATTTTTTTTCGCAACATCGCACCAACCAATCCGACAACTCTTACAGACGGCGCTTAAGAGGCGAATATGAATACCGACAATCTCATCCCACTCATGGAAGCTTTCACCGAAACGGAAGAGGCACAATTCGATGCCGGTTGGTGCGAGGCTGTCGGCATACCCGGCGGTATCGAAATTGACGAAACACCCAGCATCGAAGAGTGCGAACGGATTTACCGCTTAACCCCGGAACCTTCCGGGTATCTAGCATAGGTCGACACTGCGCCCCTCGAGGCCGGTGCTCCAGGTGTCGCGTCCGTTCTTCCGAACCTGAACCCAGGAAGCAACGTCATCCGGAGCGAAATGGTCGCCAGGTGAACGCAGCTAAACCACCCCGCGTTTCCCACGTCACAAACGGCATGAACGAGAATTCTCGGCAAGAACTCGAACGCTAGCATCCCTTCGCCCGTGGCGGTCAAACGCTTTTCTCCGCGTCCTCTGCGAACCCTCCGCGCCCTCTGCGTTTTAGGATTTTTCTCCCACTCTCCACGAGGCGCTTGTGCGGCTGCTCGCCACAGGCCGCCATCGCGCTTCTGGCGACCTTCACAGGTTTTCCTGGATGAATCGCGGACTCAGGTGCACGTCGACTTGGACCAGCGGCGCTTCACCTACCGCCTTGAAGCTGTGAATCTCGCCCGCCTTGATCACAAAAATATCTCCAGCTCTTCCCTCGAACGTCTTGCCCGCGACCGTCCACACTCCCTGACCTTCACGAATAAACTGGATTTCGTCGTAGGGATGCCGATGCGGACCCGGTCCCGAACCCGGTTTTCCATGGAACAGGAACACAGAAACGCCGGTGTCCCCTTGCACCGCGCCAACAAACTCATGGGAACTGCCCACAAAAGGAAGATTCTCCTGACGCACGTGATGCATGCTCTACGCCCCTCCTGCCAGCATTGGATGACCTAGACCACCCTCTGGTTCCGCCCGTCGCGGTCCAGCGCTTTTCTCCGCGCCCTCTGCGAACCCTCCGCGCCCTCTGCGTTTCAAGATTTTTCTCTTCCACCAACTCCACAGCCGTTCTTTGCGCCCTTCGCGGTCTTTCTTCGCGATCTTTGCGGTGAAAAGCTTTTCGCCTCGAAAGAGCCCAACCCTGCGACTCCTAGGCTGCAGCTCAGCCCCCCTCGTGTAGAATCGCCCCGCGCCCACGCAGGCCCGGAGGTTTCGCCGCTGTGGACCCTTCGCAAAGTCTTTCCGGTCGTCCACTCTCCCATTACCGCATTCACGGCACCCTCGGCGCCGGCGGCATGGGTGAGGTCTATCGCGCCACCGATACGCGCCTCGGTCGCGACGTCGCCCTGAAAGTTCTGCCCCCCGAGATGGCCAACGACCCCGATCGCCTCGCTCGTTTCCAGCGCGAGGCCCGCGCCGTCGCAGCCCTCAATCATCCCAACGTCGTCACCCTGTACTCGGTAGAAGAAGACAACGGCATTCACTTCATCACCATGGAGCTCATCGAAGGCCAGCCGCTCGATCGCCTGATCTGTGCCGATGGCTTGGCCGCCGACCGCATCCTGGAAATTGCCAGCGCCCTTGCCGAAGCTCTCGCCGCCGCCCACGACAAAGGCATCGTCCACCGCGACCTGAAACCCGGCAACGTCATGGTCACCAGCGAAGGCCGCGTCAAAGTGCTCGATTTTGGCCTCGCCAAAGACCTCGGTGTCGAAGCCGCCAGCAACGCTACCCTCACCTCGGTTGGACATACGCAGGCCGGCATGGTCATGGGTACTCCCGCCTACATGTCGCCCGAGCAGGTTTCCGGCCGCCCGCTCGACCATCGCAGCGACATCTTCTCGCTCGGCGTCGTACTCCACGAGATGGCCACAGGGCATCGACCCTTCGAAGCCGCCTCTTCGGCCGAACTGGTCTCCGCCATCCTCCGCGACCATCCCCCCGCAGTCACCGACCTCCGGCCCGATCTCCCCGCCGACCTGGCCCGCGTCATCCGCCGCTGCCTCGAAAAAGATCCCCGCCACCGTCTACAGACCGCTCGCGATGTCAGCAACGAATTCCGCGACATGGCTCGCTCTGCCTCCCGCCCGCTTCCCGTTTCCCCGTCGGCCGCCCGCTCCACCATCCCCGATTCCGGCACAGCCCGCGCCGAAGAAGGTTTCTGGGTCGCCGTGTTGCCGTTCAAATACACCGGCCCGAGCCCCGATCTGATTGCGCTCGCCGAAGCACTATCCGAGGAGATCATCACCGGCCTCTCCCGCTTTTCCTACCTCCGCGTCATTGCCCGCAGTTCCACCGCACGCTATGCCGGTCAGTCTGTCGACGTCCGCAACGCGGGCAAGGAGTTGAACGCACGCTATGTCATGGAGGCCACGCTTCGTCAGGCGGGCAGCCGCTTGCGCCTCGCAGTCCAGTTGCTCGACACCGTCTCCGGAGCGCATCTCTGGGCCGAGAACTACGAGCGCACCTTTACTCCGGAAGCCATCTTCGAATTACAAGATGACCTGGTCCCGCGAATCGTTTCCACCGTCGCCGACATGAACGGCGTGCTCCCTCGCAGCATGAGCGAGGCCTTGCGCACCCGCCCTGGTCACCACTTGAGCCCCTATGAGGCAGTTTTGCGCAGCTTCGGATATTTCGAGCGCGTTACCGCCGATGAACTCAACGAAGCTATCACCGCGATCGAAGCGGCCGTGCAAAAAGCTCCAACTTACGCGGACGCATGGGCCCTCCTCGCTTTATTGTCAGTGCAGCGATACGCCCAGGGATTCGGCCCCGCAGCGGACTCGCTGGCCACCGGAGCCGCCGCCGCACGCAAAGCCGTCGAAGCGGCGCCGGCCAACCACCTCGCCTGGTTCAGCCTTTCCCAGGTGCTCTTCTTCCAAAAGGATTTTCGAACTTTCCGCAACGCTGCCGATCGAGCCCTCGCCCTCAACCCCATGGACAGCAACTCTCTCGCGCTCCATTCCGAGATGCTGGCATACTCCGGCGAATGGGAGCGCGGGCTCGCTTTGGCGGAACGCGCCCGTCAGCTCAACCCGCATCACCCCGGATGGTACTGGCACGTCAATTTCAACCACGCGTACCGGCAGCGCGACTATCGCGCCGCCCTCGAAATCGCGAGCAAGATGAACCAGACCAGCAACTGGGGAGCTCAGGTCCTGACCGCGGCCGCCTGCGGACAGTTGGGCGACCGCGAGGCCGCTGCACAGCCGTTGCGCGAGTTACTCCAGCTCCGGCCCGACGCCGCCGCCCGGGTGAGCGCGGACGCTGAGAAGTGGTTCGATGCCGACTACGCGGCGCACCTCATCGAAGGCCTGCGCAAGGCCGGGCTCGACATTCCCGAGGCTGGCGCCATCGTCGCTCCTCGTGTCCCGGCGCCAGCCATGGCGCCAGCCATGAACCGCAGTTCCGGGACCTCACGTGCCGACGAAGGCTTCTGGGTCGCCGTTCTGCCCTTTCGCTTCGTAGGCAACGACCCCGGTCTCACTGCCCTCGCCGAAGGCTTCACCGACGACATCGTCACCAACATGTCGAAATTCTCCTACTTGCGCGTAGTCGCGCGCAGCTCTACCGCCCAGTATGCGCAACGTCCGGTCGATGTCCGCACCGCGGCGAAAGAACTCGGAGCGCGCTACGTCCTCGAAGGCAGCATCCGCCAGGCCGGACCCAAGGTTCGCATCGCAGTCCAGCTCGTCGACGCCAACGCGGGTGCCAGTCTTTGGGCCGAGAGCTATGACCGAAACTTCATCCCTGAGACCATGCTCGACGTTCTCGACGACGTTGTGCCCCGCCTCGTCGCCACCATCGGAGACGCTCAGGGCATTCTCGCCCACAGCATGACCGAAGCCCTCCGCGGCCGTGATCCCGCCTCGCTCACGCCCTACGAAGCCCTGCTCCGTAGCTTCGGATTCCATCAGCACGTCAGCGCCGAAGAACATTTCGCCGGCATCACCGCTCTGGAACATGCCGTAAAGCTGGCGCCCGATCACGCGGAGTGCTGGGCCATGCTCTCCTGGCTTTATCGCGCCGAGTTCACTCACGGATATCACCCCCGCCCTGATTCCATGAATCGTTCCCTCGAAGCAGCTCGGCGCGCCGTGAACCTCGCGCCTTCCAGCCAACTCGCCCATGCCGCCATGGCCTCAGCCCATTTCTTCCGCCGCGAACTCCACGAGTTTCGCGCCGTTGCCGAGCGCGCTCTCGCCCTCAATCGCATGCAAGGCTACACGACGGCCTTCCTCGGCCTTCATTTCGCCTATTCGGGCGAGTGGGAACGCGGCTGTGCCCTCTGCGAGCACGCCACGCAACTGAATCCCAATCACCCCGGTTGGTATTGGTTGCCCCTGGTGATGAACGCTTACCGCCAGCATGACGGCGAACGAGCGCTCGAGCATGCGCTCAAGATCAACATGCCAGGCTTATGGACGGCGCAAGTCGCCCTCACCGCCGTCAATACCCAGCTCGGACGGATGGAACAAGCCCGCACCGCGCTTCGCAGCCTGCTCGCCAATCGTCCTGACTTCGCAGCCCAGGCGCGGGAACACCTCAGCATCTGGTGGCTGCCGGACCTAGTAGAGCAATTGCTAGGCGATCTCCGCAAAGCCGGGCTCCAGATCCCCAACCAGCCTCCGACCCCTGCTGAACACTAATCACCGGGAGCTGGGATTTACCCGTATCGATCTTCGCGGCCTTCCCTGGCGATCGGAACCTGCACTGCGCGTGCTGAAGGGCGGTAAAAAACTCTTCTCCGCGCCCTCTGTGCCCCTTCTCCGCGTCCTCTGCGTTTTAAGATTCCTTTTCACCAATCTTCCGTTACCTGTACACTCTTTTGCCGCAAACCCGCGATAAACGACAGTCGCCCTTCCTTCTCCAGTTCGAAGCAGCTTTGCCGCTAAAGTTTTTTCGCTGGCCGCAACTCTCCGCCGACAGACGCCCATCCCGCGACCTGCGTCCCCCTTCTGCTACACTCCCTCAGAGCATGCGGACGGACATCCTCCCTCTCTGTGACAAACATTTCCGCACCATGGAAGCATGCATCGCCCCCTACAGCCCCGACTACTCCATCGACTTCTTCCGCTGCACCGACAAGTTCTGCGGCCGCTGCTTCGGCGAACGCGTAGGCTACGCCACCCCGCGCCGCGACAACGTCCCCGACGTCACCCCCGACCAGCCCCGCTGCGATATGCACGGTCGCCCCATGTTCATCGTCAGCTTCGATCGCTCCCACAACCGCATCACCTACGCCTGCACCGAACCCGGCTGCACCCAACGCGTTCTCAAAACTTGACGGCGATGCCGAGCACAGGACTCCCATCCCTCACTTCCAATCCAACCATTTGCCGCAGACTCTATTCCTCGCTAAGCTTCAAAAGTCCTGTTACCGCATTGGTTAACATTGATCCTCTGCGCCCTCTGCGACCAGCCTCCGCGTCCTCTGCGTTCTAAGATTCTTTGCCCACTCCGCTCCGCGCAGTCCAGGCGTCGCCGAAGGCAGGATCGAAGCCTGCCCGGAGCGAACCAGACGGACAGCGAAAAGAACACTTCCGCATCAACGAATAGCCTCTGTCATCCTGAGCGAAGGGAGCCCCCAGGCGAAAGTAGCGAAGGACCCGGGCACCACCTGACTCCTGCCGGTGCCCCAGGATCGCGTCCGTTCTTTGGACGCTAACCTCGGTCTCCACACATTTTCCTTCGCGTCCTTTGCGGCCCTTGTTCGCGCCCGGAGCCTGCCCTGAGCGAAGCCGAAGGGCGGTTAAAAGCTCTTCAGCCCGAAACCCCACTGAACCTCCGATTTAGGCGGCTTTTTTCCTCTTGTTCCGAAAAACGAACAAAAACCACTTCGCCTCTCCAACTCGAACACTTTCATGCAAAATTGCCTCATGCTCGGGAGGCGCCACCCTTGAACATTCGACAAGTCCTCAATGAACTCAAATCGCAACGCCAACAGCTCGACAAAGCCATCGCCGCGCTCGAACGCGTTGCCATCGCCCGCAAACCGCGCCAAAAAACCCAGTCCGCAGCGGCTCAGTCTTCCAAAACCGATCGTGGCAAACTCTTACTCTTCAAGCCACCCCGCACTTCGAAAGCAAAACGCGAACCGAGCACCAGGGACCGCAGCGAACGCCTGTGATGCCCACCGGCGACCGCGCCGGGACAGCTTGCTGTTCTCTGCGCCCTCTGCGCCGTTCTCTGCGTTCTCTGCGTTTCAAGCTCTTGTCGACACCCGCAACTCGACACTCGACATGAAACGTACCTCCTCTACCGCACCGCGACGTACCACGCACAATACGTCCCGACCCCACTCAACACTGCCACCCACCACAGTCCGAGCTCCACCCGCATCCAGCGCTTCCAATTGCGGAAGCGCATTCCTTCCGGCACAACCTTCGTTCCCGCCACTAACACGATAAAAAGGCCCAACCCTTCCGCGACGATCCCCAGCATCGCGTGGATCGACGGCGCTGCGAAATACCACCGGTCAAAGACCTGCGGAAACGCCGGCATCACCTGCTGCCGCGTCGACGGCCACATCACCAGCACAATCATCGCCAGATTGAGCAGCAGCACGGCCGTTTGCGCAATCCCGTGCGCCCGATACCGTTTCCGCCGCGCCAGCTGCGCCCCCACCAGCAACGTCACGCCCATCGCCACCTGCACCACCAGATTGACATCCGCCGCGAACGGCGCGCCCGTCCCCAGAAAGCCTTCCTCCGGAATCCACATTCCCTCTGTCTCCCGGCGAAAGAACCTTCGCAGCGATCGGTTTATTCCATAAACTCCTTCCGTCGTGCATCCGCCCTGAGACTGCTTCGTGTCTCTTCGTGCCTTTTGCGGTAGTTTGAGCGAGTGAAGCGCTAGACGAACGAGTCGACGGACTCCGCACTCCAATAACGCATTGGCAGGGTTCTACGCGATCAAGGTAAGTACGACGAGGCGATCACTTACTTCGCGGCGGTTGCGGTTAGAATTTCTTTAGCCGCGGACTGTCCCCTTAAGTTTTAGAAGAAGACCTCGAACTACGCCCGCCCCGGCCGGCTGAGCGCATCCAGCGCATCGGCGAGACTCGGAAAAATCGGAAACAAGTGCGCCATCTTCGTAATCTCCAGCAGATGAACAATCCGCGGATTGACTCCCGTCAGCACCGTCCGCTGCCCCGACTTGTGCCGGGTCACATAGGCGGTCACCAGCGACCCCAGCCCCGCCGAGTCGATGTAGGGCACTTCCGTCAAGTCCAGGATCACCGTCGGAACATTCTCCCGCCGAATCGCGTTCTGAAAATCCGCAAGATTGTCCGTGACCAGTGGCCCCTTGAGCACAAGCACTCCCCCGCCGCCCCGGCTGTTGAACGGCCGCTCCACCTGCAATGGTTCCGACTTCATGTACGGATTGTAACCCGCGCCCGGCCACGATCCCCCGCGCCCGACGCCCGTACCCACGATGAAGTTCATACCGGCTGCAGGGGGTATACCCCCCTCCCCCCGGTCCTGTGGAATCAGAAGCTTACGCGGGACGGAGCACCAAAATCTTTGGCTTCAAAGGACTTATAGGCAAAATATTCCCGACAAAGGACTTAACGTACGCAGCACTTTGTACCTGGGAACACGCCCAGCGAGTTATCTATAACCTTTTGAAGTGCGAGTGCATAGGGCATAGGTCACTAATGAGTGTGACAAGCTGCCGCTCAGCACTGGCGAGTTTACAAACTACCTCAGGTCCAGCCCATGAATTCGCTTAAACGGTACCTCCACTTTCGCCGTATGAATGCCAGCGTAAGATCAATTTCGTCGATGAGTCTGGGCTTTGCCGTTTCTCGCCATGTCTGTTTCAGACCATTCAGCATTCTCTCGGTATAGCCGTAGTAGCGTGGAAAATGGCGGAGTTCAAAAACGACCGCCGCTTGTCTATCAATGGATACGTTCGGAGAATCTCCTTCTACCAACTGTTTGACGAGGCTGTGATAGGTAGCAAACTGGCGTTCCCGAGACTCCCGCGCACGTGTCCAGAGGAACTGAACTATGTTCCAGAAGAAGGTGATACCAGCGATCAATGCTGTAAGCAGCCCGGCTATACCTGTGAGGGTGGTGGGTAATAACCCGATCAGTTTCGTGATCATAGAACACTATTGGCGCGGTGCGATGTTAGTTCACGCGGATTATAGATGCAGACGGCGATCGGATAAAACTCGGTCTTTTCGTCCTTGCCGGGTGCCCCACGCTTCCCTGCTCCCCATATGCTCGTGGGTGTCAGGTCTTGGGTCTGGCGATTAGCGTTGATTCGAGGGCTGCCAGCTGTTCGCTCACATCTTTTTCTTCCCCGCATCCTGCTTCAAGCGCTCGATCTGCGCCAGGTGATTCGATCCGTGTCCCGCCATTTGCTCCACCAGGCGCGCGACGGTGACATCCTTCTGATGCTCGGGATGAAACGCCGACTTTTCCAGGTCCGCGGCCTTCAGGCGCCGGAGCAGGCGCAGAGTGTGATGGCGATTCAGTCCGTAGAGCGCCACCAGTTCCGGAGCTGGGACATCCATGTAGCCAAGATGTTTGGCCCAGGCGTCCTGATCCATCGGAGCGATCACCGGCTTCTCGTCGGCCAACATCTGCCGCAAGCGGTAGGCGTAGACGATCTCGATGTCGGCGAGATGCCCGAGGATTTCGAGGATCGACCACTTTTCCGGCGCGGGCTTGTAGCGCAACACTTCCGGCGAGAGCCCCGACACGGCCGCGGCGATTTCCTTCGGACTTTTTTCCGCGGCTTCGATGTGTTTTGTCAATTCGGCTTCTGTCACAAGGCCTCCTCAGCTATCGATCTGAGACGCAGGGCGATCGCCTAGCGCACCGCTGCCTTCTGCATCCACTCGGCGACGGCGACGTTCCATCCCAGGTCGTGCATCATCGTTTCGCGCAATTGAGCGGCCGCGGCGGCCTCGCCGTGCACCAGATAGGTCGCCGACGGTTTCTTCGGAAAGGTTCGCAACCACTCGAGCAATTCCGGCGGATCGGCATGGTCGCTGAATTGTTCGAAGGTCGCGATGTGCGCGCGAATCTGTACCATGTCGCCGAAGATTTTCACTTCTTTCGCACCGCCCTTGATGGTGGCGCCACGGGTTCCCGGAGCCTGGAATCCGATGAAGAGTACCGTGTTCCGCGGATCGGGCAGGCGCTGCGCAAGATGATGCAGAATTCTGCCGCCCGTCACCATACCGCTCGAGGAGATGATGATGACGGGATAATGCACATCGTTGATCTTTTTCGACTCCTCGGCCGTCGAGGCGAACGTAAAGCCGGACCACTCGAGTGGCGAACCATACTTCCGAATCAGCGACCGTGCCTCCGCGGTGTAGTCCTCTTCATGCTTGAGATAGATTTCGACTGCCTTGATCGCCATGGGACTGTCGCAGAACACGGGCAGTCGCGGAATCTGGCCAGCTTCCATCATTTCTTTCAGCATGAATGTGAACTTCTGCGTGCGCTCCACGGCGAAAGCGGGCACCACGATGCATCCGCCGCGCTCGACCGTCTGCCGAATTACGGAGGCCAACTCCGGCCGCGGGTCGGTGTGCGGGTGCTCACGATTGCCATAAGTCGATTCCATGACCATCAAATCGGCGACTTCTCCCTCTTGCGGGCCGGTGCGCACCACTTTGCCTGGAGCGATGGTCTGATCACGCACGCGGCCTACATCTCCGGTGAACAAGAGCCGCCGGGATTCGCCGCCAGTCGTGAGCGTGACCTCGACCATGCACGAGCCCAGAATGTGCGCGGCGGGAACGAAGCGAAATGACAGTTCAGGACTAAGCTGCCGGGTCTCGCCCACATGCACGACCTGGAAATACTTCATGCACTCCTCAGCTTCGTCGAACGTATACAGCGGCAGCGCGGGGTCGTGCTTCGACTTCTTGATCTTGTTGTAGAAGGCCGCGTCTTCTTCCTGCAGGTGCCCGGAGTCGGGCAGGATGATGCCGCATAAATCGATCGTCGCCGATGTAGCGTAGATCGGCCCCGTGAATCCCTGCTTGACCAGCCGCGGGATCCAGCCGCAGTGATCGAGGTGGGCGTGTGTAAGGATCACGGCATCGACCTCACGGGCGGGAATGGGCAGGTCTTTCCAGTTGCGCTCGCGCCACTCCTTCTGTCCCTGAAAGAGCCCGCAGTCGATCAGCACCTGGATGCCTTGCGTGCCGTCGCCGTCGAACGAAGTGTTGATCAGATGCTTCGAACCGGTGACCGTGCCGGCGGCTCCCAGGAATTGGATGTAGGCCAAATGTCCCTCCGAAACACGTTAAGACGCTATCACGAACTAGCGAGGGCATGGAGCGTAGCCCTTACAAGTCCGCGGCACCGCCGACGAAATGCTTAACCACAGGGCAGGAAAACGGATGGAGTCGAATCTCTGCGCTGATCCAGCTTTTCTTGTGGTTAACACACTTTTCATACTTGTATGGAGTCTCTCTGTGTTCCTCTGTGTCCCCTGTGGTGATTGTTTTACTTATTCGAGCTTTCGACTTTGAAGACGTTATTGCTCATGTCGCTTTCCGGCACACTTCCGTCGTTGACGATCACTTGAGTTGGCGGACTTGGGGTCGCGATTCGAACGACCCCCTTGGCGTTTCCCCGAACTTCGATCGGTTGCGTCGTGTCGCCGCCATTGAACGCCACCGTTACCGGGACCTCTGCTCCGGCCGCTCCCACGTTGGCGATGGTCACCGTAACCAGGTAGTTATCCTGCGACGCTTTCCGCGCGAAGGCCGACTCCACGCGAAAGTCGGGAAGGCCGCGATCGTGATAGACCCAATCTTCGAAAAACCATTGCAGATCGCGCTTGGCTTGCGCCTCGACCAGATGCTGCATGTACGCGGCATCTTTATCTCGCTCGGGGTGGTAGTTCGCCAATGCCTTTTTGAGGTTGTCTTCGCCGATCATGTCGCGCAGCATCCACCACACATAAGCGGCCTTGCTGCGGTAGAACTCGTCGATGGTCGTCGTCGTGAGCGATTCTTCAGGCGAAGAAGCATCTCTCGGCCGGGCCGCCACGGCCTTTTCCGCGGCGACGACAGCCGCACGATGCAGCCCTAGAAAATCGAGAGCCGCCTGGCGGTTCTCCTGCCGCTCGCGGTAGGCGGCCTGGGCGAAGTGGGCAAGCCCTTCGTAGATCCACGGGCGATCCGACACAAAAGCGGCATGCGCTAGTTCGTGTACCAGAGCGATTTGCAAAAACTTGGGATCGGTGTCGCTGAGAGGCGTCAGCAGCGTGGTGCCGCTTTCGTAGGGGGAGGCGCCGCGATCGAACAGCTCTACCACCTGGACTTTCCGGCGGGGCGCGCCGAACCATTCCGTCGCAAAGGGCGTCACTGTTTCGGCGGCCTGCGCAAATTTTCCAGCATTGGACTGATGCTCCGGACGGTGCCACACGTCGAGCGTTGGCCGGTCGAGAACCAGATATCTGGCCGAGGCGAACATGGGCCCCGCAAGCCCGATTGGCCTGTACGAACACTTCGCCCACGGCAACTTCGGGCTACCACCCCGGGTCACGCCCTGAAGTTCCTCGCCATTGCAGAACGTCACAGGCGGAGACGCTTCCGCGGGCATCGTAGGGAAAGCCAGGAAAACATTCATGGCGGCCTCTTTCTCCCGAGCTTTCCATCGTGCGAGGATCTCAAACACGTTGTTGCCCTCCGACAGATTCGCGGACTCCATCGCCACCGGATACCACACGACATAGCCGACTCCCCGCACCGCAGTAAACTCGCGGCCAATCTGGTCCCAGTCGCTGTGAATCGCAGTCTCCTTGGGTACTCCGATCCGCGTCAAGCGTGTCGCGTCCAGCGGAATCACGCCTTCGTAACCGATCTCCAGCTCGACCGATCCTCCGGGTGGAGCTTCCTTCGGCAGAGTCACGATCGCTTCGGAGAGTTCTCCGGTGTGATCGATGTCGGACTCATAAGGTTGGCTGACAAACTGTAACGGCTTGCCCTCGGCCTGGATCGAACGCCAGGTCAAGCTCGAAGAAATCTGCAGCACGGCAATTTTTTCAGGAGAGGACGAATCGTTGCGCAGCGTGACCGTGCCGCGAGCCGCCAGCCGCTGCTGCTCGGGTTCCAATTGAACGTTGAGCTCGTACTTGGTGAAGGTGAAGGCTTCTCGGTCGAGAGAAAAGCCAACCTCAGCTAACGCCAACAGCACCCACACGACCGCCAGAAACTTCATTCCGGTTCCTTCGCGGCCTTGGACCGACGCTGGCGTACGACTTCATACAACACCACGCCCGCGGCTACCGACACGTTCAGCGAAGACACCTTCCCCAGCATCGGGATCGACACCAGGAAGTCGCATTTTTTCTTGACCAGATCGTGCACACCCTTGCCTTCGGCGCCCAGCACGATGGCGCAATTCATGTTGTAGTCGAGCGCATCGTAGGTCTGCGGCCCGCGCTCATCCAGCCCGACGACCCAGATGTTCTGCGCTTTCAGGTCCTCGACAGTTCTCGCGATGTTCGTCACCCGCGCGATCGGCAGGTGCTCGCTGGCGCCCGCCGAAGTCTTCGTCACCACGCCCGTAACGGCCGTGGCGCGCCGCTCCGGAATCACGACGCCGTCGGCTCCGGCCGCGTCCGCCGTGCGCAAGATGGCTCCCAAATTGTGGGGATCCTCCACGCCATCAAGCACCACGATCAGCGAATACTCGCCACGCTTCGCCTCAATCACATCTTCCAGGCCGCTATATTGCTTGGCCGAGGTGACCGCCACCACGCCCTGGTGCGCCGCGTTCCCCGCCATTTGATCGAGCTCGGTGCGCTGCAGGAAACGCACGGGCACGCCCAGCTTGCGACATTCTTCTATGATGCGCTGCAGCCGCAGATCGTGACGCTCCTTGGCCACTCCGACCCACTGAAATGCTTTGCCGCGAGCTTTGATGGCTTCTCCGACCGCATTGAGACCGTAGATGTAATTCATGGATTGGTCAGTGTACTGGAAAAGCAGCTATCAGCTATCAGCGCTGTCAGCTTTCAGCTCCGGATCTCCATGCTGACACCAACTCCTCTAGGCTACGGCTGATAGCTGATGGCTGATGGCTGACGGCCGATAGCTTCCTGCTGAAGGCTGATAGCTGACCGCTGAGAGCTTCCCCAAATGCTAGACTAAAAAGTTTGGAGGAGGCGCTTTGCCCGACGTATATATCCTGTCCGCGGTGCGCACGCCGATCGGGAAGTTCGGCGGCTCGCTTGCGTCGAAGACCGCCGCCGATATGGGCGTGGTCGCCGCGAAAGCCGCCATCGAGCGCGCAGGGATCGAGCCGGCGCAGGTGGAAGAGACCATCTTCGGCAACGCCCGGCAGGCCGGCGGAGGCCCGAATCCGGCTCGACAGATTTCGATCCGCAGCGGCGTCCCGCAAGAAGTTCCCGCCTACACCGTCAATAAGGCCTGCGCCTCAGGGTTGAAGTCGATTGCGCTCGCGTATCAGGAAATCGCCACGGGAAACCTGGAATGCGTGCTTGCCGGTGGAACCGAGTCCATGTCGCGGCTACCTTATTATCTCGACGGCGCGCGCTGGGGCTATCGTTTGGGCGACCAGGAACTGGTCGACGGAATGTACCGCGACGGCTTCTTCTGCCCCATGGCAAGAATGGTGATGGGCGAGACCGCCGAAGTCCTCGCCGAACAATACAAGATTTCCCGCGAGGAACAGGACGAGTTCGCGCTCGCCTCGCAAACGCGCGCCGCCGTCGCCATCGCGGCGGGCCACTTCCAGGCGGAGCTCGCCCCCATCATTCTGGAAAGCAAGAAAGGCACGACGACTTTCGCGCGAGACGAACATCCTTTCCCCGACGCCAACCTCGAGAAGCTGGCCAAGCTTTCTCCAGTCTTCTCGAAGACCGGCACCATCACCGCGGGTAATTCTTCCGGCATCACCGACGGAGCTGCTGCGGTGATTGTCGCCGGCGAAGCTTTCGCAAAGAGAAACAAGCTCACGCCCCTCGCCCGCGTTTTAGCGGTGACTTCGGCGGGGGTCGATCCGCGCATCATGGGCATTGGCCCCGTGCCCGCGCTCCGCAAGATGGAGCAAAAGAGCGGCCTCAAGCTGGCAGACTTCGATCTGGTCGAATTGAACGAGGCATTCGCCGCGCAGGTGCTCGCCTGCGACCGCGAGTTGCATTTCGACCGCGATACGCTGAACGTGAATGGCGGCGCGATCGCGCTCGGTCATCCCATCGGATGCACGGGCACGCGCATCACGGTCACGCTCGTGCACGAGCTGCGGCGTCGCAAGGGCAAGCGCGGCGTCGCCACCCTGTGCGTGAGCGGCGGGATGGGCATGGCGCTCGCCCTGGAGAATGTGGCCTGATCGATGGAACCATCCTTCCGTCCCGCCACCGACGCCGACGCCGAGCTGCTGCTGCAAATGATGCGCGAGTACTACGCCTACGACGGCCACGCCTTCGAAGAACGGCACGCCCGCGTCGCACTGCTGGCGTTCCTGGGCGAAGCGTCCTACGGACGGGCGTGGCTGATCTGCGAAAACTCCACGCCGATTGGTTATGTTGTGCTGACTTTCGGCTACAGCCTGGAATATCTCGGCCGCGACGCCTTCATCGACGAACTTTACTTGCGGGAATCACACCGCGGCCGCGGATGGGGCCGCCGCAGCCTGGAATTCATCGAAGAGGAAGCCAGGAAATTCGAAATCCGCTCGATTCACCTCGAGGTTGTGCGCGACAATCTCGCCGCCAAGGAGGTCTATCGCAAGAGCGGCTACCAGGACCACGATCATTACCTGATGTCCAAATGGATCGAACGCCGCTTCCCCAAGCCCGCCGGCAACCGCTGAAACCGGGCTTTTATCCAGAGTTCTACCCCCCGGCAGATTTCATCCGGGCCACCTCCGGGAGCCTCTGGGGTTCGCGGTTTTCTTATGCTATTCTTGCTCTTGCCAGCCCCCGAAATTTCCTAATCGCCACATTGCAAGGAGCTTTTCGTGTCTCGTCGACTCATTTTCCGTCTCGCAGTCCTGCTGTTTTTCGGGATAATTCCCGCCTTTGCCCAGGAGTTCAGTGCCGACGTCGTGCGTCTGAAGCCGACAGGGATGCCGACCACTAAGATCTTCGTCCACCACGAAATGGTCCGTTTCGACAGCATGACGCAGCCCAGCAAGAGCTACGTGCTGGTCGATCTCGACAAGCGCACCAGCAGCATGGTGATTGCGGAAAACAAGACGTACGTCGTGGCGCCTCCCGGCCACCTGCCGGCCTCGATCCCGCTGTTCCGGATCGATGACCCCGAGAACGCCTGCCCCGAGTGGAACAAAACCGTCACGGAGAAAGCAAACTGCAAGAAAGTCGGGGATGATACCGTCAACGGACGCCGCGCCGTGAAATACACCGGCACGGCTTACAACGGAGACACGGGCACAGCCTGGATCGATAGCAAGCTGAAAATCACCATCAAGTGGGAAGGCGAAAAAGGCGCCGCCGAACTCCAGAACATTCAGGAAGGCCCGCAGACGGCGAGCCTGTTCCAGATTCCAAGCGACTACGAGAAGCTTGATCCTGCTTCCGTAAGGGCTGCCTCCAAGCAACAGAAGGCGCAACCCAAGCCGCCAATACGGTAACGACTCGTCGGCGCTCAGACCAACCCCTCCCCCATCGTAGCTGCTCAGGTGGCCCATTCAAGCCCGTTTTTGGCTTGAGTGGGGCTACTGCTGGACAAAGTCTTCCCGCCGTGACGAAGTCACTCTGCCCGCTGTGATGAAAACGCGCCAGTCCCGATGGCATGAAGGTAATCTAGTTTTTGTTCGCTGGCGTAGTCTGTGAGATGTGAACATCCCCACTCAAGCCAAAACCGGGCTTGAGTGGGCCACCCGTCCACGCGCAAAGCACAGCTCTGAAGCGCGGAAGAGGCAAAACTTGGTAGTGGCGCAGTTTGATTGTCATCCTGAGCAAGCGTTCTTCGCGCGGCGCAGGATCTGGGCGAGCCGCGCGATGTGTCGCGTTTTTTGCGACACAATAATCGCGCGTTTGGCTCGCCTCCCTACCAAACTGCACCACTACACAAAATTTCCAGGACGGTTTGTCGAATTCCGGTCCGGCCGTTCGACTATATCGTGAAGGCAGGGGAACCGACCCGGCCGAAGGCAAAGAACAAAGAATAAAGAATAAAGACCGTTACAGGAGAATGGAGAAGACATGCCACAGTATCTGGTTGCTAACTACCTGCCCGACGACTTCGACCCGTCCGCCGTAACCGAAGGGATGATGGAGCAGATCCACGCGCTCAACCGCGAAATGATTGCTGCCGGCGTGAGGAAGTTCGCTTGCGGAATTTCCCCGGCCAGCAACGCGAAGACGCTGCGGGCCCGGCCCGACGGCAAAGTGCTCGTCACCGACGGGCCGTACACCGAGACCAAGGAGCACATCGGCGGATTTTGGATACTGGAATGCGCTGATATCGACGAGGCGCTGGCATGGGCGAAGAAGGGTGCCATCGCCTGCGATGTACCCGGCGAGGTGCGCGAGCTTCTTTTCTACCCGGACCCGAAGGGTGCAACGAAATAGTGGCCGCCGAGACTTCGGAAGATGCACCGTCTTGACCATGAGATGAACGAGCCAGCGCGAAGCTACGCCGCTGGCTCCCATCCGGAAGGAAGAGGAGCGCCGCTACAATAAGAGCGAATCAGGACAATCAAATGAGAAATGTAATCTTCGCAATCAACATCACCCTGGATGGCTGCTGCGACCATACCAAATTCAATCCCGATGACGAAGTACTTGAACATTACACGCACCTCTTGCGAGATTTTGACCTGCTCGTCTATGGGCGTAAAACCTATCAATTGATGGTTCCTTATTGGCCTGATATCGCAAAAAACCAGTCCGAGACAAAAGCGGATATCGAATTTGCTCAAACCTTTGTCTCCAAGAAGAAGATTGTTTTTTCACGATCATTAGGCAGCGCTGAAGATAAAAATACGAGAATTGTTCGCACGAACCTTCGCGACGAAATACTTAAACTGAAGCAAGAACAGGGCAAACATATTTTGGTCGGCGGTGTAGATGTTCCTTCACAACTGATGGAGCTTGGCCTGATTGACGAATATCGTTTTGTCGTTATGCCAATCATTGCTGGAGAAGGCAGACGATTGATGGAGGGCGTCAGCCTGCCCGAGAAATTACAATTAAAGCTTGTTGAGTCAAAGATTTTTAGATCAGGATGTGTTGCGCTTCGTTACTTGAAACAGTGACAGAACAATCTGCGGACGCCGTGCTGCTGGTTCAAATTAAACAAAGTCAAATAGGACTCGAAAGAACTTCAGTCATGAGAAAACTGAAGGTGGCGGGTGGCCCGGCCTCCGCGTCGCTCACAGGACTCGAGGGTGCCCCGTCCAAGCTCCGCTTGGGCGGGGGTGTTCATCGCTCACAGACCACCCTCGGCCCCGGGAGCAGACTCATGGAGTGCCGCTGAAGCACTTCCAGCAATCCGGTCAAAACCATTACCTCACCTTCAGCTGTTATCACCGCCAGCCAAATCTCTGCACACCCGCGCCACGGGATCTCTTCATCAGCGCTCTGGAGACGGTGCGCCAGCAATATGAATTGTTCGTCTATGGGCGGGCGGCCCAACCGGAAGTCTATAAAGATTCGGCCGAACCCGGGAACCTGGGAACAGACGGAATGGTCCCCAATTTTTCGACGAATGGAAATTGGTGAACGTCCCGACTGTCCCCAGTTTTCCCCTAGTTTTTTCACTCTCGTACCGTCGCCGGGGATTATTTCTGTTCCCGCAGCGACGGAGTAAACGTAACGCCGACCAGAAGGCCCTCAGGTGAGAGGAACCGGCTTACAGTTTGGCCCCACGGTTCCGTCTTGTTCCTGAAAAGCATTTGATATCCCCGCGATTCGAGATCGGCTGTGGCCTTCTCCACATTTTCTACCTCGAATTCCAGCCATGCTTGCGGAATGGGAATGTTGTCGGGCCAGGAATCGCTACCAAAGCAGGATTGCGCCGCCTGCGAAAGAGGCCATAGCGCAAAGTGCTTCGCGCCTTGCAGGGCGCCCGTATAGAGATAGCCACCAGCGTCCTCTTTGAAATGGATGCCGAGGCTGTCACCATACAGCGCGCGACTTTTAGCAACGTCGCGGTCGATCGGACCGAAACCCGCAATGAACAGAACTTTAGTGCCGATGTCCGCCATGTTGGTCGCGCCCTCCCCGCTTAAAATACCGATCATTGTTTGATGCCCTAGGCAATAGGTTGGACGGTCAATAGCCACGCAGGCACAGCTGAAAGCAGCAGAGTTCGGCTCACGTCAGCGCAACTCCTACAATCTAATTGCAGGGCATACTAGTACTGTTGCTGAGACGCCTTAGTATGGTATGGGTTAGCTACTTCTGTGGGGCGGGCCCAGGCCGGGTGCCCGTCCAAGCTCAGCTTGGGCGGGGTTGTTACTTGATCCCCATCAAATGAGTTGGATTATCGGGTGAGGTCGGTGATGAACCGACGAGATCGAGGCGGAGTGATCGCAGGCAGCATCGCAACCCACTCAATCGCACAGAACGCGATTGAATGGGCCACCCGTCCAAGCCTGTGACGCCTGAAAACACCACTCAAGCCAAAGCCGGGCTTGAGTGGGCCACCCGTCGCCACTATACTTGCTTTGCACCTTCTCCCAGAGGCGGTCATGTCTCTTTCCGCGGTCATCGTCGACGACGAGCAGTTGGCCCGCGACGAGCTCTCTTTTCTGCTTAAAGGGGTCGACGACGTGAACGTCGTGGCCCAGGGAAAAAATGGCCTCGAGGCCATCAACCTCATCCGCGAGCACAATCCCGACCTCGTTTTTCTCGACGTGCAGATGCCTGGCCTCGATGGCTTCGGCGTCATCAAGAAGCTGCTCGACAAGAAGGTCGCGCTTCCAAAAATTGTATTCGCCACCGCCTTCGATCAATACGCCGTCAAGGCGTTCGAAGTGAACGCGGTCGACTACCTGCTGAAACCTTTCGACAAGAAGCGCGTGGCGCAGTCGATCCAGAAGGTCCGCGCCAAGATGGAGACCGACGCCTCTCCCTCAGACAAACTGGAGACGCTGGTGCGGATGCTGGAATCGCAGAAGCCGCAGGCCACGTCGAAAGTTCTGATCAAGTCGACGGGCCGTTTGCTGCTGGTCGATCAGCGCGACATCTGCTACGCCTCCATTGAAGACGGCGTCATCAGCGTGATTACGGCGGGCGCCAACGGCACCGAAGGACAGTCCAACTGTCGAACCCTGGAAGAGCTGCTCGACAGCCTCGACCCCAATATGTTCTGGCGCGCGCACCGGTCGTTCCTGGTGAATATCAACCGGATCAAGGAAGTAGTGCCCTGGTTCAAAAGCTCTTACCAGCTCCGCATGGATGACAAAAAACAGACCGAAATTCCGGTAAGCCGCGCACAAACCAAGCGATTGCGCGAGCTTTTCGGCCTATGAAGCACGGCGGCAGAGAGCAACTCGCATTGGCAGGCTTGCATCTATCGGCGAGGTGGCAGTGTGCTCGGGCGCACATTCGCCCAGGCTTGCGGAATGGAGAACCCTCATGAGTAGGTCCGGCCGCCTCGCTCCCCTGGTAGTTCTTGTCGTGGCGGCCTCGGTCGCATCCCCGGCTCAGATCAAACGTGACATTTATGCCTACAAGGTAGGCCCGCATCCGGTAATTTCTGTACGGAATCAATACGGGCGCATCACGGTGACGCCGTCGGCAGTCGACCGCGTGGTCGCAACCGTTGTCCACTCCGACGCGGTGGAAATCCTTCATCAGGAGGCCGAAAACCGCATCGAGTTGATCACCGGGTCCCAGGTCGCCACCGGCGCCAAGGCCGACAATGTCGACTACCAGGTCCTGGTCCCCGCCGATGCCTGCGTCATCCTCAGCACTGCCGCTGGTTCCCTTTCAGCAGAAAATCTTGAAGGCGACCTGATCTTTGAAGGCAGCACCGCCTCAGTCGACGCCCGCGCCCTGCGCAACGCGCACATCCATGTCAAAACCCTGAGCGGGCCGATCACCCTGCGCGAAATTAGCAACACCTACGTCGATGTCACTACCGCCAGCGGCGATGTCAGCCTGCAGCACGTTTCCGGTCCCATCGTCGAAGTGCACTCCGGGAGTGGCCAAATCCATTACATGGGAGATCCCGGTCAGGGCTTTTACAAGCTGGTCACCGGCACGGGAAATATCGATGTGGGCGTTCCCTATGCCGGCATGGCGCATTTCAAAGCGCGCTCGGTAAAAGGCAAGGTGGATCATCAGATCCTGGGTCCGCCGCTGGCCGGGCTGGGCGGAGCCAGTTCGCTGCTTCACTCCGCCGCCGCCGCATTCGAAGTTCATTCCTTGCGAGGTAACATCTTGCTGCGCGAGGCGTCTAAGTAAATTCACCAAGCGGTCCCATGCCGCGCGGTCATGGCCTAGCGGCATGGAGCTTTCGGTCCTATTTGGCATATAATTTCCGGTAACTGGTACGGGGTCAGTTTTCCTTTTGAAGGATCGTCAACAGCCGGCACAACTTTGCGCCCGTCAAGCGGCGCTTGCGGTTGTGTGTGCGCTGCTGATGCTGTTCGCCGGCTTCGTCCAGGCGAACCACGTCCATACCGATAAATCGACATCTGCGAACCACCAGTGCTCGATTTGCTCGGTAGCGCACGCCGGCGCCCTGGTCAGTGCCACCTATCAGGCAGTCCCGGTCTTCACTCGTTCGATCCTGGCCCGCTGCCCGGAAGCATCTCCCCTTTCGCTGCTTCACAACTCTGTCCTCTCCATCCGTCCTCCGCCATCGGTTTAGAAAACCCGCAGATTTTTCGGCGTTTTTTAGAACCGACTTTCGTCTCGAGGAGGAGAGGTCTCATGCCTTTCATTCGTGTTTCTGCATTTTTTCTATTGCTTGTCTCGATCGTTACGATTAGCGCACCAGCGCTGCTGGCGCAGTCCGGCGGCAACTCGACTTCAGTCACCGGCACGGTGCTTGATCCGTCGGGGGCGGTCGTCCCCAACGCCGTCGTCACGGTCCACAACCCGGTAAGCCAGTACGAGCGCTCCGCCACCACCGACGAGAAGGGCGCTTTCAGCATCCCTAATGTCCCGTTCAACCCATACCACCTGAGCATCACGGCATCCGGTTTCGCCGCCTACAGCCAGGACATCGACGTGCGCTCTCTGGTTCCCTTGAATCTGAAACTGACTCTCAAAGTCAGCGCTTCGGCCGAGGTTGTGACGGTGGAAAGTGAAGGGGGCGATCTGATCGAGAACGATCCCACCTTCCACACCGACG
>Ga0210401_10001309_pt1 | contig 29017 bp, 22 predicted proteins | sample IncBWH32MmetaG_FD_150866 | JGI IMG/M metagenome (GOLD analysis project Ga0210401, IMG submission 150866) | Forest soil microbial communities from Barre Woods Harvard Forest LTER site, Petersham, Massachusetts, United States - Inc-BW-H-32-M | ecosystem: Environmental > Terrestrial > Soil >...
AGGCGCGGCGCCACGAAGCGCCCGGCGTTGAGGCGACCGCCAAGCGCCTCGGCGTGGCCGCGACCAAGGACGCGCTGGGTTATGTGTTCAAGACCATACATTTGCAGCACGGCGGCAAGCTGTCGCTGACGCGTTTGCTGTCCGGTCATCTCGACGACGGCGCAACGCTGCAATCTTCCTCCGGTGGAAGCGGGCGCATCTCCGGCATTCTCGCCGTCAACGGCGCGTACGATAGCAAGCGGGCGGCGGCCGAAGCCGGCGACACCCTGGCGCTCGGCAAGCTCGATGCGATCAAGACCGGCGACACCGTCGGCAGCGGCAAGACCGCACCTGCATCGCTGCTGACGGTCGAGCCGACGGCCGGCGTGCTGTCGATCTCGATTGCGGCCACCGACCGCAAGGACGACGTCAAGCTCGGCCAGGCGATGCTCCGCCTCAACGAGGAGGACCCCTCGCTCACCATGGTGCAGAACCCGCGCACCCATGACACCGTGCTGTGGGGGCAGGGCGAGATGCATCTGCGCGTGGCGCAGGAGCGGCTCAAGGACCGCTTCGGCGTCAATGTCAAATCGCATCCGCCCGCGATCGGCTATCAGGAGACCATCCGGAAGACCATCACCCAGCGCGGCCGGCACAAGAAGCAGTCCGGCGGCCACGGCCAGTTCGGCGACGTGGTGCTCGACATCAAGCCGTTGCCGCGCGGCACCGGTTTCGAGTTCCATGAGAAGGTCGTCGGTGGCGCGGTGCCGCGCAACTATATCGGTGCGGTGGAGGAAGGCGTCGTCGACGGGCTCACGCGCGGGCCGCTCGGCTTCCCCGTGATCGACGTGCAGGTCACGCTGACCGACGGCTCCTATCACAGCGTCGACTCCTCCGATCTCGCGTTTCGTACCGCGGCCCGGATCGGCGTCAGCGAAGGTCTGCCGAATTGCCAGCCGGTGCTGCTGGAGCCGATCTACACCGTCGAGATCGTCTGTCCGAACGATGCGACCGCCAAGATCAACGCGATCCTGTCGGCGCGGCGAGGCCAGATCCTCGGCTTCGATACCCGCGAGGGCTGGCCGGGTTGGGATTGCGTGAGGGCGATGATGCCGGAGGCGGAGATCGGTGAGTTGATCGTCGAGCTCCGCTCGGCCACCGCCGGCGCCGGCAGCTTCACCCGCCAGTTCGACCACATGGCCGAAGTGACGGGCCGCGCCGCCGACCAGATCATCGCCGCCCATCGCGACGCGGCGTGATGGCTCCTGTCATTCCGGGGCGCTCGCGAGAGCGAGCGAACCCGGAATCTCGCGATTCTCAGGTGCGCAATTGTGGGCGCTGTCCTGGTCAGGGCGCTCGCGGCGGGGAATTAGGACACCGGGCGGTTCCGGTATGGGAACGCCGTGTTTCTACGGAATCCACTAAAGCTGTGGATAGCGGTAGGGTTGCTCTTGCCGGAGGAGGAATTTCATTCCGTACAAATTTGCACCGGTAAGGGCCGCATAAGCGCGGCCCTTTTGATTCCGGGCGGGCGTCAGGGAATTAGTTACCGCCGTAATGAACTTCCGCGAGAACCGGTTCACCGTTCTCGTCTACCTCAACATACCGATTCTGCGGCGCTTGCGTTCGGATCAAGTTGATGTATTTTACATCATTGTCTTTGTTTCAAACATCACTTATCCTTCTCCACACGTGAGGCCGGTGTGATCACGTCGTTCCAGATGCGGGCAGCTCGGGCGCTGCTCGGGATTGATCAGAAGACCCTGGCTGAGCTTGCGGGCGTGTCGCTGCCGACCATCCAGCGGATGGAGGCGAGCACGGGCACCGTGCGGGGCGTCGTTGAATCGCTGATCAACGTGGTCGACGCGCTCAACCGGGCCGGTGTGGAGCTGATCGGCGAGCACGCGCGCAGCGACGGTGGTGGCCGCGGCGTTCGCCTGAAGCAGCCGGGGCCGCCGCGCCGCGTCGACACATAGAGCATCGCCTGCGACTGCCCGAGGCCGCGCGATGCAGCGGGGCATTGGGCAGCGGAGCATTGGGTATGAGCATCGCAAGCGAAAATGCGCGCGGCTTGCATTCACGGCGGCGGCCGAGCTTTGCCGAACTCTATATGCCGAAACTCGTCACGGTGTGGCGCGAGGGCTATGGGCTTTCCGATCTCCGCGCCGACGTGATCGCAGGACTGACGGTTGCGATCGTCGCGCTGCCGCTGTCGATGGCGATCGCGATCGCCTCCGGCGTGGAGCCGGGCCGCGGGCTCTATACCGCTGTCATCGGCGGCTTCATCGTCTCGCTGTTGGGTGGCAGCCGGTTTCAGGTCGGCGGGCCCGCCGGCGCCTTCATCGTGCTGGTGGCGGTCACAGTCGATCGCCACGGCGTCGATGGCGTGATCCTCGCGACCTTGATCGCCGGAATCATTCTGGTCATCGCCGGCTTCCTGCGGATCGGCACCTACATCAAGTTCATTCCCTATCCGGTGACTGTCGGCTTCACCGCAGGCATTGCGGTGATCATCTTCGCAAGCCAGCTCAAGGACCTCTTCGGCATCACGCTTAACGCCAAGGAGCCCAGCGCGCTGATCCCGAAACTCGCGGCTCTCGCCGGTGGATTGCCCACCGCCAATCTCTCGGCGATCGCCATTGCCGCCGCCAGCATCGCCATCATCGTGATCTTGAGGGCCCTTCGGCCGGCCTGGCCCGGCCTCCTGATCGCGGTGACGGCCGCGGCGCTGGCAACCTGGGCGCTGTCACTGCCGGTCGAAACCATCGGCACCCGGTTCGGCGGCATTCCCCGCGAATTGCCGCTGCCGGCATTGCCCGCATTTTCAATTGCGAAAGTGCAGGCGGTGCTGCCCGATGCGATCGCCTTCGCGCTGCTTGCGGCGATCGAGTCGCTGCTCTCGGCCGTGGTCGCCGACGGCATGACCGGCCGCCGCCATCGCTCCAATTGCGAGCTGGTGGCGCAAGGCGTCGCCAATATCGGCTCGGCATTGTTCGGCGGCATCTGCGTCACCGGGCTGATCGCGCGCACCGCAACCAACATCCGCGCCGGCGCGCACGGGCCAGTCGCGGGCATGCTGCATTCGGTGTTCGTGCTGCTCTTCATGCTGATCGCGGCACCGCTGGCGAGCTATATTCCGTTGTCGGCGCTTGCCGCGGTGCTTGTCGTGGTGGCCTGGACCATGGCGGAGAAACAGGAGTTCGCCACCCTGATCCGGTCCTCGCGCGGCGATGCGGTGGTGCTGCTTGCGACCTTCGGGCTCACGATCTTCCGCGACCTCACCGAAGGCATCGTGGTCGGTTTCGCACTCGGCGCGGTGCTGTTCATCAACCGCATGGCCGAGATGACCGGCATCGAGGCCGGCACGTCGTTTGCGATCGCCGATCGCGCCGATGACGGTAATGGCGAACGCGTGCCCTACGATCCCGAGCTCGCCGTCGACCGCGATGTGCTGGTCTATCGCATCACCGGCGCCTTCTTCTTCGGCGCGGCCGCGGCGATCGGCAGCGTGCTCGACGGCATCGCCGACAAGCGCAAGGCGTTCGTGGTCGATTTCGCCGCGGTGCCGTTCCTGGATTCGACCGCGGCGAATGCGATGGGGCGCGTCGCCGCCAAGGCACGGCGGCAGGGCATCCAGCTCTTCATCACCGGCGCCTCGCCCACGGTGCGGCGCGCGCTGCTCACCCACGGCGTCAGCCCGCCGCGCGCGCGGTATCGCGAAACCATCGCGCGGGCCGTTGCCGACATCAAGAACAAGGCCGCCGGGGCCGCCGCAGCCTCGAACGATCTCGGCCCGCGAGCTAGCGCATGATTCGGAAAAGTGTTCCCGAAAAGATCACGCACAAACAAGTCGTCGCAGTCTTGGAGATGCACTCGCATAAGCATTTAATGACTTTGAGGACAGGCGGGACACAACGTCGCTTGTGACCCGAAGTCGCGTACGGATGGTGGAACCTCGCTTCCATGTGTTAATCTCCGTCCAGGCTGGAGTATTCGGGACGAGCGATGCCCGTTGGCGGCGCCACGACTGCGGAGCGCAACATCATCACGGTTCTCGCCGTCGATATGGTGGGATCAACGCGCCATATCGCCGCTTGCGATCCCGATGAGACGCAGGCCTTCCTGGATCATTGGCTGGATCACATCCGCACTTCGGTGGAGCGCGTCGGAGGACAGATCGTTCACTATGCGGGCGATGGCGGCATCGCCATCTTTGGTTGGCCAAGCGCCTATGAGGATCACGCCGATCGCGCCTGCATCGCGGCGTGGGACATTCAGAGCCACAGCGCGGCGACCGGACCGGGCGGAGCTCCGGTCAATTTTCGCGTCGGTGTTCATTCCGGCCTGGTGGGCCTGCGCAAGGGTGGTCGCAACGCGAACTACCGGTTTGACGTTACGGGCGCGACCGTGCATGTCGCCGCCAAGCTGCAGCAAGGAGCATCTGCGGGCGAGGTCCGTCTCACTGCCGAGACCGCAAGATTGTGCCGATCGCCCCTTGAGCTCGCGCCGTGCGACGCCGCGGGCGGTGTCGTCGAGATTTACCGGCTGAATGCCCGGCCAAGAGACGTCGATTACAACGACGTTGCCCGCCGTTATCAAAATCCGATTGTGGGTCGCGCGGACGAGCTTGAGGCCCTGCATGAACGACTCCCGAGGCCAGGTGGCAGGAGTGCTTCCCTCGCCGTGATCGGCGAACCAGGTATCGGCAAGAGCCGTCTTGCCGCGGCCGCGCTGACCGACGCGCTGACGTCGGACGTGAGATGCTGTGTCTTCAACGGCGCCGCACAAAGGCGTGTTACTGCATTTGCCGCCGCCCGCACCCTGGTTGGCGATCTGCTCGCTGCAAGCAGCTTCTCGTCGGACGGTCAGTTTCGCGAGGCGCTCGCCGAATTGGGGCTCGATGCGAACGATCGCAGGGCGCTTGAAAGCTTGTTCATCGTCGAAAAATCGCGCACGCGCCAGAGATTGAATGACAATACGCAAACGCAAATTGCGCGTGCGCTTGTCAACGCATTCCTGTCTTTGGCGCTCAGCCGGCCGACTCTTTTATTGGTCGAAGACCTCCAGTGGATCGATGCGGAAAGCCGTCATTTCCTGAAATTGCTCGCACGCGCAAATGCTCCACAGCCGTTGTGCATATTGCTGACAGGACGTCCGGAGTCGTCAAACCAGGCCGTCGACATCGTTGAATCGCTCATTCATCTGCAGCCGTTGTCGCCGGACAATATGGAGGCTTTGGGCCGTCAGTTGTGGCCGAAAGATCGTTCTTCAGCTGTGCTTGCCAGAGCTATCGATCGCGCCGACGGTGTACCTTTTATATTGGAGGAATTTTTGCGCTCGGCGGACGCGACGAGCGCAATGAGCGAACAATCGCTGCCTCAGAGCGTCGAATCCGTAATACATGCCCGGCTACAGCGGCTTCCGCCGAAAATAAAGACATTCGCGCAGACACTCAGCCTGTTGGGAGAGGAGGTTGAAATCCAACTGGCTACGGTGGTGCTCGGCGTGGACGTTAGCGAGCTGCTGAACGCATTATTCGAACTCGACAGATTTTCATTCATCCACCCGCTTGCGGGGCACTCGGTGCGCTTCAGACATCAGATTATCGCCGAGGCCTGTGCAAACACGATACCGCGCGATCAGCGCCGAGAAATCCATCGGACTGCGATCCAGGCAATTACCCGGCGTTACCCAAATCTGCACGGTCAGCACGAACGGCTGGCCTTCCATGCCGAGGAAGCCGGAGATGTTGACGCCTCGCTCAGCTATCTCTGGGAAGCTGCGGTCGAAGCGCGCCGGAACGCTGCCGCCTCGTCAGTCAGCCTGATATATGACCGCGCGCTCAGGCTCATTGAGCGTCTTGGGACGGCTGCCGAGGAAAGATATGTCGATTTCGGTCGAATGAGTTTCGCTTTGATGTTGCAGCTCGGTGAGTTCGACAAGGTGAACAAGCATCTGCCGCGTACCTTGGAGCTGGCGCAGCGTCAGGGGAGAGCCGCGCAGGTGTGCAGCGTTCAATCGCAACTTGGGATGATTTACTGGTTTGAGGGGCGGTACGAAGAAGGGTTGCAGGTAACGAGCGAGGGATTGAAAACGGCCCGCGCATTGGGATCGCCAGCGCTGATATTTTCGAATCAGACCGTAATGGCGAACGTGTTGTTTGCAATGGGCGATGTCGATCGCGCGATTGCCGAGATCGATGAGCTGAATGAACTGCTCGTGGGAGATCTCGAAACTGCCCGGCTCGGGACACCGGCTAATCCGAAATGCACGGTTCTGGGATTCAGGAGCTGGTTCATGAATGCGACGGGTCAATATGGGGAGGCACTTGAATTCGCATCCCGCGCATTGGCGCTCGCAGTTCGCGAACAGGATTTGTACGGTGAGGTGCTCGCCCGCATTGCGATGGGGCGGAATCTCCTCATGCTTCACCGAAATGAGGACGCTGCGAAGTGTTTGTCAAATGCCTGTGAGATTGTCGAGCGCAACGGTTACGATACGATCAAGGCGAACCTGACCGGAGCAATAGCGACCGCGCTGGCGCGCACGGGCAAAGCGCATCAGGCCCTCGGCCTGGTCCAGGCCTGTATGGAAAGCGGCATGCATCTGCGGACGGGTCAGATGGAGGTGTCTTATCTCTATGCTGGCTATGCCGAGGCCCTTGTTCGGAGTGGCGAGTCGGAGCGCGGGCTGCGCGCCCTGGATTGGGCTCTTGCTATCGCCAAGACCGTCAAGAATCCGTGGCTGACTGTCGAATGCCTCGGTTTGAGGGCGCGGCTGCTCGCGGAGACGAAGCCTGACGCCCCCTGCGTCGCTCAGGATATCGCCGAAATGCGCGCGATTTGCGATCAATATGGTGTCGTTGCCTGGGGCGTGCCGCGGCTCGTGGCCTGATCGAGGTTGCGATCGCGTTGTCCATTCTAGCGCATGATGCGCACCCCGGAAGGGCCGCGCAAGCGCAAACGATGTGGTGATGATTCATCCCACGGTCATCACCTTGCGAAAATATGTCCGTAAACGCTTGATGCCCTTGGGGACAAGCCGGGCACCATACGGCTTGTGACCCGAAGTCGCGGACGGATGGTGGAACATTGGTTCCCCCGTGTTATTCTGCGTCCCAAGTAGAGTATCCGGGGCAATCGATGGCCGTTGGTAGCGTCACCACCGCGGAGCGCAACATCATCACGGTCCTCGCCGTCGATATGGTGGGGTCGTCGCGCCATATTGCCGCTTGCGATCCCGATGAGGCGCAGGCGTTCCTGGACAATTGGCTGGATCACATCCGCAATTCGGTGGAGCGCGCCGGCGGACAGATCGTCCACTATGCCGGGGACGGCGGCATTGCCATCTTTGGCTGGCCCAGCGCGTATGAGGATCACGCCGATCGCGCCTGCATCGCGGCCTGGGACATTCAGGGTCACAGCGCGGCGACCGGGCCGGGCGGACATCCCGTCAATTTTCGCGTCGGCGTTCATTCCGGGCTGGTGGGATTGCGCAGGGGCGGCCGCAACGCGATCTACCGTTTTGACGTGGCCGGCGCGACCGTGCACGTCGCCGCCAAGCTGCAGCAAGAGGGGGCTCCGGGCGAGGTCCGCCTGACCGCGGAGACCGCGGGACTATGCAGATCGCCCCTCGAATTGACGCCGGCCGACTACTCGTCCGACCAGGTCGTCGAAGTCTATCGGCTGAATGCCCGGCCAAGAGACGTCGATCACAACGACGTCGCTCGCCGCTATCAAAATCCGATTGTCGGTCGTGCGGATGAGCTTGCCGCACTGCGCGAACGGCTGCCGCGATCGGGCGGCAAGCGGGCTTCCATTGCCCTGGTTGGCGAGCCCGGCATCGGCAAGAGCCGTCTCGCTGCTGCCGCGATGTCGGATGCGCTCGCATCCGACGTCCGGTTCTGCGTGTTTTATGGGGCCGTGCAACGGCGCACGACGGCGTTTGCCGCTGCCCGCGCGCTGGTCGGGGATATGCTGGGCGTACGCGGCTCATCGTCGGTCGATCATCTTCACAAGGCGCTCGCAGGCCTGACGATCGAAGCCGGCGATCGCAAGATGCTGGAAACCCTGTTCATTGTCGAAGAGCATCAGCCTCGCCGGCGCAAGAGCGACTACACCCCGACGCAGATTGCGCGCGCGCTGGTGAACGCCTTCGTGACGCTGGCTCTTACCGGCCCGACCCTTGTGCTGATCGAGGATCTGCAGTGGATCGACCCGGAAAGCCGTCAATTCCTGAAAATGCTCGCGCGTGCCGATACGGCGCATCCGCTTTGCGTCCTGCTGACCAGCCGGCCGGAAGCGATCAACGAGGCCGTCGATATCGCGGAATCGATCATTCGTCTGCAGCCGCTATCGCGGACGGATATGGAAGCCCTGGGACGCCAGTTGTGGAACCAGGACTGGCCGGCGGCGCTGCTGGCGCGATCGATCGAGCGCGCCGACGGCGTGCCGTTCATCCTGGAGGAGCTGCTGCGCTCGGCGGACGCAACGGGTGCGGCAGGCGGCCAGTCGCTGCCGCAAAGTGTGGAGTCCGTGATCCATGCGCGGCTGCAGCGGTTGCCGCAGAGGATCAAGACATTCGCCCAGTCGCTCAGCCTGCTCGGAGAAGAGGTCGAAATCCAACTGGCGACCGCCGTGCTCGACGTGGAGGTCGACGAGCTCCTGAGCGCCCTGTTCGAGCTGGAGCGGTTCGCGTTCGTCCATCCGCTGGCCGGTCACTCCATGCGCTTCCGGCACCAGATGATCGCCCAGGCCTGCGCCAACACCATTCCGCGCGACCGGCGCCAGAAAATCCATCGCGCCGCCATCCGCACCATCACCCAGCAATATCCGAGCCTCCACGGCCGCTATGAACAGCTTGCGTTCCACGCAGAAGAAGCCGGTGAAGCCGAACTGGCGCTCGGCTATCTCTGGGAAGCGGCGCTGGAAGCCAGACGAAATTCCGCGGCGACGTCACTGAACCTGATCTTTGACCGCGCGCTTAGCATCGTTGCCAGTCTTGGCGAGGTGGCGGAAGAGAAATACGTCGATTTCGTTCTCATGAGTTTCCCCTCGATGTTGCAGCTCGGCGAATTCGACAAGATGCGCACGCATCTGGCGCGCGCCATGGAGCTGGCCCAGCGCCAGGGCATAGCGGCGAAGGTATGCGGCGCCCAGGCACATCTTGGCATGATCTGCTGGTTTGAGGGCCGGTATGAGGAGGGGCTGCTGGTGACGAGCGAAGGGCTGGAAATGGCCCGCGCGCTGGAGTCGCCCGCACTCATCTTCTCAAACCAGATCATGATGGCAAACCTGCTGCATGGCATGGGTGAATTCGCCCGGGCGATTTTGGTGCTGGACGAATTGAATGATGTGCTCAAGGCGATTCCCGAAACGTCGAAGCTCGGCGCGCCGGCGTCCCCCCGCTGCCTGGTGCCGGGATTTCGGAGCTGGTTCCTCAACGCAACGGGCCCCTATGATGATGCGCTCGACTATGCGCACCAGGCGCTCGAGATCGCGGTTCGCGAACAGGATGCCTATGGCGAAGTGCTGTCCCGCCTGACGATGGCGCGCAACCTGCTCATGCTGTATCGCAACGAGGACGCCGTCGAATGCCTTTCGGCCGCCAGAGAGATCATCGAACGCAACGGTTACGATGCGGTCAAGGCGAATTTGGCCGGGACGATCGCAACAGCGCTCGCGCGCATCGATCGTGCGCCCGAGGCGGTTCGGCTGGTGGAGGAATGCCTGCAAAGCAGGATGCATTTGCGGACCGGCCAGGTGGAAGTGTGCCAGCTTTACGCCGGCTATGCGGAAGCGCTGGTCGAGGTCGGTGACACCGTGAACGGATTAGCCGCGCTCGATCATGCCGTTTCGATCGCCAGAACGATCAGGAATCCTTGGCTCACCGTCGAATGCCTTTGCTTGAGGGCACGCCTGCTGGCGGAAATGTGCCCCGGCGACGGCCGCATCGGCCAGGACCTCAACGAGGTGCGGGCGATCTGCGACCGGTCCGGCGTCGTCTCCTGGGACCTGTCGCGGCTCGTGGCCTGAGAGAACGATCACTCGGCGGCTGCTTCTTCGCGTTTGATCGCTGCCGATTCCGTGCAACTACCTTGACGAGAATTTATCGCGAAGTACAATCTCATCAGAGCGATGTTCGCAGCATGCCGTCGCTGTTGCGCCAGCCGTCCTGCTTTGCGTCCAATTTGTTTCGACCCACGGTTGCAAGCCGCCCCAGCTTGTGAACCGGCTCACAAACGAGCCGACATAAAAACCATACGATTGAAGAGCATTCGATAGAGTCACCAAGGAGGGTTTCGCGATGCGTCGTCTCGTCTTCCCGATCGGCCTTGCGATACTCCTAGCCACGACTGCCGGGATGCGCCCTGCGGGCGCCGATCCAGTCTATGTCGACCAGGGCCAGCAATGGACGCCGGCGGAGAGGGCGGATTTCTACACGCGCGATCAGGGCTCGCGCCTGATCAGGCTTTCCTGGCTAAAGGCATTGAAAGGCAAGGACGGACGGCCGTTCCTCGCCGACAGCATGTCCCGCTATGGCTTCCTGCCAAACCCGGACAATCGCTTCGGCCTTCCCGTCGGCTTCAATACGACAGGTGCAGCTGGATCCGAGCTCGTCGGCGCCAACTGCTCCAGTTGTCATACGAGGCAAATCGAAGTCGCCGGCAAGGCCTACCGCATCGATGGCGGACCGTCCTTGACCGATTACCAGGCGTTCCTGGCCGATCTCGACAAGGCGGTCGGCGATGCCCTCGCCAATGATGCGTCGTTCGCGGCGTTTGCCGCTGATGAATCTCCGACGCCCGCTCCCGCCGATGTTGCGAAACTGCGCAAGAGGGTCGATGCCTGGTACCGGCGCTATCATGCATGGGCGAGTGCGACATTGCCGCCGACCGGCTGGGGAATCGGACGCCTGGACGCCATCGGGATCATCTTCAACCGCATGTCCGGCACCGACGTCGGGCCACCGCCCGACAGGTTGATCCCGGAGAACATGAGGTACGGCGACGCTGCGGTACGCTATCCATTCCTGTGGAATTCGCCGACACAGGCCCTTACGGATTGGGGCGGCTTTGTCTTGAACGGAAACGACGTTTTCGCATTGTCCCGCAACACGGGGCAGGCTTTGTCATTCGCCGACTTCGAGCCAAAGCCCTTGTTCTGGTTCATCTTCAGCTATGCCAACACCATTGACTTCGATGGAGTGACCAGGATCGAGGAACTGCTCCACGAGATCGGACCGCCGAAATGGCCGAAGGAATGGCCGCTCGACCAGGCGCTCGCGAAGACAGGGGAAGCGATCTACAAGAAGCAGTGCAGTGACGGCTGTCACGAGAAAAAGGACTTGTTCTCGTGGGTCAAGCCTTTGACCTGGATTACGCCGTCGGCCTGGGTCACGCCGGTCCAGAATGTCGGCACCGACACCCACCAGTTCGATGAGCTCGCCTGGAAGGTCAAGACCGGTACGATGGAGGGAGCGGGCATCCCCTTCATCGCCAAGCGGCTCGATAAGGAGGATTATGGCGTCCACATGATGTTCAGCGCCGTCGCAGGCTCGATTGGGGCATACAAGTTCAATCTCGGCAAGGCTTTCAGCCCCGCGGACGGTTTCGGCACCTTGTCGGCTGATGGGCAAGCGACGCCGCCGAAAACGACACCAGGTGCACCGCCGACGCAGCCGCCCACGCCGGACAGCCTGACGATCGAAAGCGGGACGGTTCTCAGCCGTACCCTGCATAAAGGCGCCTACGAGGCGCGCGTGCTGGAGGGCATTTGGGCCGCGGCGCCTTATCTGCACAACGGCTCGGTGTCGACCTTGGCGGATCTGCTTGAGCCGCCGGCAAAGCGCAAGACGTCATTCCGTCTTGGTCCGAAATACGACATTAAAGATATCGGTCTCGCCGAGACGCAGGATCCGTCGAGTCCGCCCCGCACCGCCACCGGCTGCGACAAGCTCAACTCGGGAGAGAGCAATTGCGGTCACGACTTCGGCACGAGCCTGAGTGCGGACGACAAGAAGGCGCTGCTTGAATATTTGAAGACGCTTTGAAACCTCAGCGGCCGTCCTTTTCAAGCCGGCTGATTTCATGAACACTGTCGCTGTCTCTGGGACGGCGATGGTGCCAAGCATGCTCGACTCAAGCCGCAACATTGCGCTCGCCTGCGCGCTCAGCGCGCTCGCCGGCTATGTCGACGGCATCGGCTACCTGCATCTCGGCGGCCTGTTCGTCTCCTTCATGAGCGGCAACTCGACGCGGATGGCCGTCAGCCTCGCCGCGGGCCATTTCGCCTCGGCGGCTGAGGCGCTCGGCCTGATCGTGCTGTTCGTCTTTGGCGCCGCCTGCGGCAGCCTGATCGTGCTCGGCCGCGGCATCCACCGCCAGCCCTGGCTGCTGGCAGTGGAAGCCCTGCTGTTGATCGCGGCCGGGCTCGCGCACACAATCGGTTTCGATCGATTGGCGATCTCCATCATCGTGCTGGCGATGGGGCTGGAGAACGCGGTGTTTCAGATCGAAGGCGGCGGCGGGCTTGGCCTCACCTATGTCACGGGCGCGCTGGTCAAGGTCGGCCAGCTCATCGCCGCCGCGGTGACCGGCGGGGCGCGGTTTGCATGGGTGCCGAACCTCCTGCTCTGGGCGGCGCTGGTGGTGGGATCGGTTGGCGGTGCGCTGGCCTATCGGTGGATCAATCTGGCGGCGATCTGGTTTGCCGCCGGTGCGGCATTAGCGCTGACGGCCCTCGTCGCCGCGACGATCCATCGGTAGCATTGACTTAAGGCCCCGCTTGCCCGATTGGACGGTCATGACCGCCACAAGGCTCCGCGCCGCATGTCTGATCGGATGGCCGGCCGCGCATTCGCGCTCGCCGCTGATCCATCATTATTGGCTGCGCACGCTCGGCATCGAAGGCGGCTATGTCATCGAGGCGGTGCCGCCGGATGATTTGCGGGATTTCGTGCTGCGGCTGTCGCTGCGCGGCTTCGCCGGCGCCAATGTCACCATTCCGCACAAGGAGAATGTGCTGGAGCTCTCCACGCCCGACGCGCGCGCTCGCGCCATCGGCGCCGCCAACACGCTGTGGTTTGCGGACGGCGAGTTGCACTCGACCAACACCGACGTCGAAGGCTTCATCAACAATCTCGACGCCTGCGCGCCCGGTTGGGACAAGGCCGACGAGGCGCTGGTGCTGGGCGCCGGCGGCTCTTCGCGCGCGGTGGTGTTCGGCCTGATCGAACGCGGCATCAAGCGCGTGCATCTCGTCAACCGCACACTTGCCCGCGCGCAGGTGCTGGCTGGGAGATTCGGTGAGGCGGTTCAACCCGCCAAATGGGAGCAGATCGGCGAGCTGCTGCCACGCGCCAGATTATTGGTGAACACGACCTCGCTCGGCATGCACGGCCAGGGCGCGCTCGAGGTCGATGTCGGCCGGTTGCCGGCTGAGGTAGTCGTTGCCGACCTCGTCTACGTGCCGCTGGAGACGGAGCTGCTGAAAGCCGCCAAGGCGAGGGGGCTTCGGACCGCCGATGGGCTCGGCATGCTCCTGCACCAGGCCGTGCGCGGCTTTGAATTGTGGTTCGGCCAGCGTCCGCAGGTGACGCCGGAGCTTCGTGCGATCGTCGAAGCCGATCTCACAAAGGTTTGACGCTGGAATACAGTGCGCCATTCGGGGTCTGCAGGTAGATAACGTCCGCCCCCCCCCGCCGGAGATTCCCCATGCTTGCCCGCCGTTCGACCTTTCGCCGCCCGTTGATCGCTGTTCTGATGGTGGCTGCTTCCACTGTCTACGCCCTTGCGCAAAAGGCACCGGTTCCGACCCGGGTGCGCGGCACCATCGAAGCCGTCGACGGCGATACCCTCACGGTGAAGTCGCGCAGCGGCGAGGACGTCAAGCTGCACATGACCTCGGACATGATGGTCGTCGGCATTACCAAAATTTCGTTGTCCGACATCAAGGTCGGCTCCTTCATCGGCACCACCACCGTGCCGGGTGCCGACGGCATGCCGACCGCGGTCGAAGTTCATGTGTTTCCGGAAAACATGCGCGGCACCGGTGAGGGCTCGCGGCCCTACGACCTCAAGCCGAATTCGACCATGACCAATGCCACGGTGTCGGAGAGCGTCGTCAGCAATGACGGCCACACCATCATGGTCAAATACAAGGACGGCGAGAAGAAAGTGCTGGTCACGCCGGAGACGCCGGTCGTGACCTATGTTCCCGGCGACAAGTCCGACTTGAAACAGGGCGCCAAGGTCATCGCCTTCATGAAGCAGCTGCCGGACGGTTCCTTCGAGACCAACCGCGTCAGCGTCGGCCGCGACGGGCTGACTCCGCCGATGTAACGTTCAGGTCTGCGCGTACGTAGACACCAACGTCGTTCCGAGTTGGGTCATTCCGACCCGCCCGGAAATGACGGTGGTCGCCTTTCACTATCGTGATCTCACGTGACAGGAATAGCCCTGTCTTTGCGGGGTTGCCGTGATTGATCACCGCAACAGCCCTGGAGGGACAAGGCTATGCTGAAACTGAACTCACGGATGCCGCGCTTGCTCGTGGCCTCGTTCACCGCCATCACCGTTCTTGCGTCGTCCGCATGGGCGCAGCAGACGCCGCCGGTCCGCATTCGCGGCACCATCGAGAGCGTCGACGGCAGCACGCTCGGCATCAAGACCCGCGAAGGCACCGATGTTAAGGTCAAGATGACCGACAACGTCGCGGTGTTCGCCGTGGTCAAGACCGAGCTGTCCCAGATCAAGGAAGGCTCCTATATCGGTGTCTCCGCGATGCCACAGCCGGACGGTACGCAGAAGGCGTTCGCGGTCCACATCTTCCCGGAGAACCAGCGCGGCGCCGCCGAAGGTTTTCGGCCCTGGGACGCGCGCGCCAACTCGACCATGACCAATGCGACCGTCGCCGAGACGGTGAAGGGCACGGACGGTCAGAACATCATGGTGAAGTACAAGGATGGCGAGAAGAAAGTCGTGGTGCCGCCGGATACGCCGATCGTCACCTTCGTCGCCAGCGACATGTCGGAAGTAAAGCCGGGCGCCAAGATCATCATCTTCGGCGCGGCGAAGAAGGAAGACGGCACGCTGGAGGCCAATCGCGTCAATGTCGGCCGCGACGGGATTACGCCTCCGATGTGACTTTTATGTTTGCGCTTGCGCAAACATAAAAGTCATCCCGGGGCGCGCGTAGCGCGAACCCGGGATCTAGATCCGCGTGCTCCGCTGCACCCTCTCCCACACAACCGGGGTTTACCTCGGTTGCGTCTTTTATTTTGCGCAAGTCGGGCAGGCCCGACTTGCGGTGGGAGAGGGTGGCTTCGCGAAGCGAAGCCGGGTGAGGGGTTGTCTCCACAGGCGAGCTTGCGGATAGAACCCCTCATCCGGCGCCATAGCCGATGCGAAGCATCGGCGTCGTACTAAGAACGGCGGCCGAAGGCCGCCTATGCCACCTTCTCCCACAACGGGAGAAGGGAAGAGGAGTCCGGGACGACAGTGATTGTGGCTCTAGACCGCCAGCACCTTGTCGTCGATCTCGGCAATCGTGTTGATGCCGCACAGACCCATGGTGGTCTCAAGCTCCTTCGCGATCAGGCTGATCGCCTTTGCGACGCCCTCTTGTCCGCCGGCGCCCAGGCCGTAGGCGTAGGCGCGGCCGATCATGCAGGATTTGGCGCCGAGCGCGAGCGCACGCATCACGTCCTGGCCGGAGCGGATGCCGCCGTCGAACATGACTTCCATTTGCGAGCCGACGGCATCGACGATCTCCGGCAGCGCCTCGATCGACGACGGCGCGCCGTCGAGCTGGCGGCCGCCATGGTTGGAGACGACCAGTGCCTGCGCGCCGCTTTTGGCCGCGATCTCCGCATCCTCGACGTCGAGAATGCCCTTCAGGATCAGCTTGCCCGGCCAGATCGAGCGGACCCAGTCGACATCCTTCCAGTTCAGCGAGGTGTCGAACTGCGAATTGATCCAGGTCGAGAGCGAGGTGATGTCATCGCTGATCTTCAGATGGCCGGCGAGATTGCCGAAGGTCTTGCGCTTGCCCTGCAACACGCCCGCGACCCAGGCCGGCTTGGTGGCGAAGTCGATCAGCTTCGACAGCGACCATTCCGGCGGCACGGTCATGCCGTTCTTGATGTCCTGGTGGCGCTGGCCGATCACCTGCAGGTCGACGGTGAGCACCAGCGCCGAGCATTTCGCCGCGATCGCGCGCTCGATCAGCGCCTTGATGAAGCCGCGGTCCTTCATGACGTAGAGCTGAAACCAGAACGGCTTGTCGACGGCGGCTGCGATGTCCTCGATCGAGCAGATCGACATCGTGCTTTGGGTGAAGGGGATGCCGGCCGCTTGCGCCGCGCGGCAGGCGTAAATCTCGCCGTCGCCATGCTGCATGCCGAGCAGGCCGACGGGCGCGAGGATCAGGGGCAGCGCGGAAGGCTCGCCTAGAATCGTCGTCGACATGTCGCGCTTGGAAACGTCGACCAGGATGCGCTGGCGCAGCTTGATCTGCTGCAAATCCTCGCGATTGGCGCGCAGCGTCTCCTCGGCATAGGAACCGCGATCGGCGTAGTCGAAAAACGCCTTCGGCACGCGGCGCTGGTGCAGCGTGCGCAGATCGTCGATGCAGGTGATGTGCTTCATGAACGCTTCCGTCCCTTCTTGTATTGGCAGCTTTGGTGGTCATCTAGCATGGTTGGGTAGCCTGCAACATCGCTTCGCGATGAGAGCCGGGAGAACACGCATGAGCACGCCGCGCAGCAAGGGCGAAAAGGCCGACAGCGAGGAAAAGCGCCGACTCGACGACGCCCTGGAGGAGGGGCTGGAAGAGACCTTTCCGGGCTCTGATCCGGTCAACGTGACCCAGCCGGCGCCCTCGCAGGGCGATCGGCATATCCGCCGCAAAGGCTAAGGCTCGTTGCTTGGTCCAGTAATCTCAAGTGTTAACAAATACTTAACGGAAGGGCTGTGCGTCGGTTCCGGGGTAATGATTCATCATATTTTTTGAAGCCATTTTAGCCCCGGAGGCCTTATAACCCGGTGACGCGCCAGCGATTTCGCAACTGGTTGGAACGCTTGGCACCTTCCCGCCATTTCGAGTTGCGGGCGTAGGGGTTTCTGGGGGTTATATGAGCCGCAATTATTTCGGTACCGACGGGATTCGGGGCCGCGCCAACGGGCTGATCACGCCGGAGCTCGCGCTCAAGGTGGGACAAGCCGCGGGCCTGGTGTTCCAGCGCGGCGAGCACCGTCATCGGGTCGTGATCGGCAAGGATACCCGCCTGTCCGGCTACATGATCGAATACGCCATGGTTGCGGGCTTCACCTCGGTTGGCATGGACGTGCTCCTCGTTGGCCCGATGCCGACGCCGGCGGTGGCGATGCTGACGAAGTCGATGCGCGCCGATCTCGGCGTCATGATCTCCGCCTCCCACAATCTGTTCGAGGACAACGGCATCAAGCTGTTCGGCCCGCAGGGCTTCAAGCTCTCCGACGACGTCGAGAAGCAGATCGAGCAGTTACTCGATGAATCCATCGACAAGAAGCTTGCGCAGAGCGCGAGTCTCGGCCGCGCCCGCCGTATCGACGGCGTGCATGACCGCTATATCGAATTCGCCAAGCGCACGCTGCCGCGCGATCTTTCGCTGGACGGCCTTCGCGTCGTGGTCGATTGCGCCCATGGCGCCGCCTACAAGGTGGTGCCGGAAGCGCTGTGGGAATTGGGCGCGGACGTCATCGCGATCGGCGTCGAGCCGGACGGTTTCAACATCAACAAGGAATGTGGCTCGACCGCGCCGGACGCGCTGTGCCGTAAGGTGCGCGAGATGCGCGCCGATATCGGCATTGCGCTCGACGGCGACGCCGATCGCGTCATCCTGGTCGACGAGCGCGGCCATATCGTCGACGGCGACCAGTTGCTTGCGGTGATCGCGCAGAGCTGGAAGGAAGACGGCCGGCTGTCGAAGCCGGGCATCGTCGCCACCGTGATGTCCAATCTCGGTCTCGAGCGTTTCCTGGAAGGCCTTGGCCTCGAGACGCTGCGCACGCCGGTCGGCGATCGCTACGTGCTCGAGCGCATGCTCTCCGGCGGCTACAATCTCGGCGGCGAGCCCTCCGGCCACATCATCCTCTCCGACTACGCCACGACCGGTGACGGCTTCGTCGCCGCGTTGCAGGTGCTCGCGGTGGTGCAGCGGCTGCGCCGTCCGGTGTCGGAGGTCTGTCACCGCTTCGATCCGCTGCCGCAGATCCTCAAGAACGTGCGTTATCGTTCCGGCAAGCCGCTCGACGACGCCGAGGTCAAGTCCGCGATCTCTGACGGCGAGCAGCGCCTCAACGGCCACGGCCGCCTGCTCGTTCGTTCTTCGGGCACCGAGCCCGTGATCCGCGTGATGGGCGAGGGCGACGATCGCATCCTGGTCGAGGAAGTGGTCGACCACATCGTCTCCGCGCTCGGCCACGCCGCTGCTGCCGCGGCCTGATCGTAGGCAAACGCTGCTCTTTCTTCACCTCTCCCGATGGGAGAGGTGAAACGCCCCGCGCTGCCAAGGGCTTCGCTATCACTTGCATCGCTGCCATTAGCTTATGGTGGTAGTCGAACGCGTCGTCGTCGTCGTAGGAACAGCGTGTGAACACGCGAATCCTGCCGGGAATGCCGCATTGAACAAGCCTGTGATATCGGAGGAAGTGCTGGGCGAACCGGTGCTGGTGGACGACGTCGCGCCGAGCACTGTTACGAAGGCGGTCGCTGCCGGTCCGGCCTATGTTGTGCTGATCGGAATCAGCTTCTCGCATTTCCTCAACGACACCATGCAGTCGTTGATTGCCTCCGTGTATCCGATCCTCAAAGACGCCTATGCGCTGAACTTTGCGCAGATCGGCATGATCACGCTGGCGTTCCAGTTCACCGCTTCGCTGCTGCAGCCGGTGGTCGGACACATGACCGACAAGAAGCCGCAGCCGTTCTCGCTCTCGGTCGGCATGGGCTCGACCTTTGTCGGCCTGCTCTTGCTTTCCGTCGCCGGCACCTATCCGACCATCCTGATCGCCGCCGCACTCGTCGGCCTCGGTTCGGCGGTGTTTCATCCGGAATCCGCGCGCATCGCGCGCCTCGCCTCGGGCGGACGGTATGGATTTGCGCAATCGGTGTTTCAGCTCGGCGGCAGTTTTGGCACCTCGATGGGGCCGGTGCTCGCGGCGCTGATCGTGGTGCCGTTCGGTCAGCCCTCGATCGCCTGGTTCTCCAGCATCGCCTTTCTCGCCATCCTGATCCTCTGGCGGATCGGGTTGTGGTACAGGCCGCAGATCGCAAACAAGAAGGTGGCGAAGGTCACGCCGCATCCGGATGCGCCGAGCTCGAGGCGGGTCGCGGTCGCGCTCGCCGTGCTGGTGGCACTGTTGTTCTCCAAGCAGCTCTACGTGTCGAGCCTGTCGAGCTATTACATCTTCTATCTGATCGACAGGTTCGGCGTATCGACCCAGGCGGCGCAAATCTATCTCTTCATCTTTCTTGCCGCGAATGCGGTCGGCGCGTTCTTCGGCGGACCGCTCGGCGACCGCTTCGGACGCAAGATCGTGCTGTGGTTCTCGGTGCTCGGCGCGCTCCCGTTCACGCTGGCGCTGCCCCATGTCGGGCTCTATGCGAGTGCGGTGCTGACGATCATCATCGGCCTTGTGATCTCCTCGACGACGTCCTCGATCATCGTGTTCGCGCAGGAGCTGGTGCCGCATCGCTTCGGCATGATCTCAGGCGTGTTTTTCGGTGTTGCCTTTGGCATCGGCGGGTTAGGCGCTGCCGCGCTCGGCAAGCTCGCCGACTACACCTCGATCGAGTTCGTCTATCAGGTCTGCGCGTTTCTGCCGGCGATCGGCTTGCTCGCTGTGTTCCTGCCGAAGATGCCGCAGCACGCGCGCTAGGGCATGATCCGGAAAAGTGTGAAGCGGTTTTCCCTGCGACAAACGCGTAGCGTTTGCGCGGAGATCATGCCTAATTAAGAAGTCGTCGCGCGCTCATCTCGTCAACACATCGTTAGCGATTGGGGCGAGGGCGCCACATCGTGGCGCGCGTCCAAAGGCTTGCTCACAAAATATCAACCTTAAAAATTAGGGTTAAGCGCCGCTTAAGCTTTTGGTGGCATCGTCCGGCCGTGAGTTTCAGATTGTGAGGCCATCCTTGTCTGCCTCACTGGCCAAGAGGACGAAGCCAATGCGTAGCGTTAAATTATTGATTGCCGCCGGAGCGGCGTCGCTGATGTCCACCGCGGCGTTTGCCGCCGACATGCCCATTATGCCCCCGCCGCCGGCCATGTACGCACCGCCGCCGCAACCGTGCTGCGATTTCGGCGGCTGGTATCTGCGCGGCGACATCGGCTTCAGCAACCAGCAGGTCAAGGACATGAAGCTGAATAACCCGGCAGCCTATTCGGGTCTCTCGAGCTTCGAACAAACCACCAACTTCGACGCCGCGCCCACCTTCCAGGTCGGTGTCGGTTATCAGTTCAACAACTGGTTCCGCGCTGACGTCACCGGTCAATATCGCGGCAAGTCCAACTTCAAGGGCACCGACAATTTCACCTTCCCCTGGGGTGGCGGTACGGCTAGCGGCATCGACAACTACAACGCCAGCAAGTCGGAAGTGCTGGTTCTCGCCAACGCCTATGCCGATCTCGGAACCTGGTGGTGCGTGACGCCCTTCATCGGTGCCGGTGTCGGTGCTGCGCGGGTGTCGATCAACGGCTTCACTGACACCGGCGCCAACAACGCGAACTTCACGGCGCTCGGCGTCCCGGTCGTGAGCGGTCCTCCGGTGGCGAGCTTTGCGACGGCGGCGTCGGGTTCGCAGTGGAATTTCGCCTGGGCGATCCACGCGGGTATCGGCTACAAGATCTCTCCGAACGCGACGCTTGAATTCGCGTATCACTACGTCAACCTCGGTGACGGCATCACCGGTGTGGCCTCGACTTTCGACGGCAGTTCATCCGGTCACGTCTTCAAGTTCAACGACATCACTTCGCACGATCTGACGCTCGGCGTGCGCTGGAACTTCGATACACCGCCGGCCCCGGTGCCGATGCCGCTGGTTCGCAAGGGCTGATCGAGGCTCGCATCTCTTAAGAGTTGTTAACGGCGCGGGAGCTTCCCGCGCCGTTTTCGTCGGCGCGGGAGCTCAATCGATTGCGGCTTTTTCTCGCGCGAGATCACCGATCGAAGCCGCGACACAACGATTGATTAAGGTTAACGGGCGATGATCGTCGCAAGTTTCGAGAGTTCGATTGGAGCGTTGCGATGCGTAAGTGTCTGTTGGTGGTGGTTCTGTTCGGCGCTGTTTCATCTGCGCATGCGGCCGATCTTCCGGCTCTCCGCGGCGGCTTCTACGATGGCACGCCGCGCCCCGTGAACTGGCAGGGCTTTTACGCCGGCGTCCAGGGCGGCTACGGAGCCTCCGATGAGAACTTCAACGGCTCGACCAGCAACATGGTGGCCGCGCTGGTGGCAAACAACGTCATCCAGGAGACGGGCGTGGCCGGGTGGAATCTCAACCTCGGCAAGGAGTCGGCGCGCACTGCCGGCTTCGGCGGGTTCGCGGGATATAACGGGCAGTGGGAAGATGTCATTCTCGGCGTCGAAGCGTCGTACATGCACGGTTCGTTTGGCGGCTCGGCCAGCGCGACGGAAGGGCCATTGATCTATGGTCCGCTCTCCGACAGTTTCTATCATGAGGTGACGGCCACATCCACATCCGCGATCTCGATCTCGGACATGGCGACATTCCGGGGCCGTGCGGGCTACGCCTATGGGAGCTTCCTTCCCTATGTTTTCGGCGGTTTCGCTCTGGGAGACGCCGACATCTCGAAGTCGGTCTATATTACGGACCACTATTCATCCACCTTTGCAGGCTCGATGGCAGCATGTTCGCGCACGACGGTCTGCGCTTCGCTATCGTCCGCGAATGCCCAGCATAACCATATGATCTATGGTTACACCGGCGGCCTCGGCATGGATGTCCACTTGATCGGCGGGCTGTTCTTCCGCGCGGAGTGGGAATACATCCGTTTCACCGATCAGATCGACACCACGGTCAACACCGTGCGGGGCGGCCTCGGTTACAAGTTCTGATCGATCGCGCGCCGCGTCCTGTTGACAGTTTCGACGCCGCCTGTTGCTCTGCTGCCCCTGAGCGAGAGCGGCGATGAAGATCTACGGCGACAGCAACTCCGGCAATTGTCTGAAGGTGAAGTGGGTCTCTGACCGGCTCGCGCTGCGCTATCAATGGGTCGAGATCGACACGCGCAACGGCGGCAGCCGCACCGCCGACTTTCTCCAGCGCAATCCATGGGGCCAGGTGCCGACCGTCGAGCTCGACGACGGACGCACGCTGGCGCAATCCAACGCCATCATCCGCTATCTCGCGCGCGGCAGCGATCTCATCCCGTCCGAGGCTTTCGCCGCGGCGAAGATGGATGAATGGCTGTTCTGGGAACAATACAGCCACGAGCCCTATGTCGCGGTGTGCCGCTTTCAGATGGTCTATCTCGGCAGGGCCGCCTCCGAGCTTGATCCCGAAAAGGTCAAGCGCGGCTATGCCGCGCTCGATCATCTGGAGCGGCATCTTGCCCGCCACCGCTTCCTGGTCGGCGATCTCTTCTCACTCGCCGACGTGGCGCTCGCCGCCTATACGCGACTTGCGCATGAGGGCGGGTTTGAGATGGCGAGCTATCCCTCTCTAAAGCGCTGGATCGGCGAGCCGAAAAGAATCTCGGTCTGCCGCCGGCGCGCTAACAACGGAAATGAACATGTCGGCTGCTTCTCAAATCACCCTTCGTCCCGCGCGCCGCGAGGACGTCGCTGATATCATCGGCATGCTCGCCGATGATCATCTCGGCCGCGCCCGCGAGCGGCTCGAAGAGCCGCTGCCGAAAGTCTATTACGACGCCTTTGCGCGGCTGAGCAGCGATCCGAATATCCAGCTCATGGTGGCGGAGGAGGGTGGTAATGTCGTTGGCTGCCTGCAACTCTGCATCCTGCCGGGCCTGAGCTCGCAGGGCGCCTCGCGCGGCCTGATCGAGGACGTCCGCGTGGCTTCCGACCGCCGCAGCCGCGGCATCGGCGAGCAGCTCGTGCAATGGGCGGTCGGTGAGGCAAAGGCGAGGGGCTGCAAGCTGGTCGAGCTGCTGACCCATCACACCCGCGTCGACGCCCAGCGCTTCTACGAGCGGCTGGGTTTTGCGAAGAGCCATATCGGCATGACGATCAGGTTTTAGAGGGAAGCTTTTGCGGCAATATCGGTTCACCTCTCCCATAGGGAGAGGTCGATTTGCGCAGCAAATCGGGTGAGGGGATCAGGTCTCTCGTGAGCACCGCGGCCCCTCACCCGGCACGCTGCGCGCGCCGACCTCTCCCCGCTGGGGAGAGGTGAATCGAGATTGCGGATCGCAATTGCAAGAGCAGGGAGATCAACAATGTCCGCGATCAATCCTCTGACGGCAGCGGCCGTGGTGCTGGCAACCGCGGCGACCGATGCGGTCTACGTGATGTTTACTTCCGCCGTCGTGGCGCGAAAGCGCGTGCCGGCGGCGACCTGGAGCAGCATCTGGTATCTGCTCTCCTCGTTTGCCGTGATCAGCTACACCGAGAACTGGGTCTATGTCGGCTTTGCCGCCATCGGCTCCTGGATCGGGGCCTATGCGTCGATGACCTTCCTGCACAGGCCGCCCGGCAAGTCGCCGGTCGGCGCCTCGCCTGAATAGGCGCAACTGACGGGCTGGCCTACCATCAGCAATTTGCATCAACACTTTGGCATGCCACCGAACTTCCTTGACGAAGCGCGGCAGGTCCCATATTTGCAGCGGTGGGACACCTCCCCCCAACGGGAGGCTTACTATCTGGAAGGGTAGATCATGACTGCAGCGAAGCCCGCTCAGCGGCCGACTGTGCCGCATTTTTCGTCCGGCCCCTGTGCCAAGCGCCCCGGCTGGAATCCCCAAAACCTCAAGGACGCAGCGCTCGGTCGCTCGCACCGTGCCAAGGTCGGTAAAGCGCGGCTCAAGCAGGCCATCGAGCTGACGCGCGAGGTGCTTGACGTGCCGGCCGACTACAAGATCGGCATCGTGCCGGCGTCCGACACCGGCGCTGTCGAGATGGCGCTGTGGTCGTTGCTTGGTGCGCGGGGTGTCACCACCATCGCCTGGGAATCCTTCGGCGAGGGCTGGGTCAGCGACATCATCAAGGAATTGAAGCTGAAGGACGTCACCCAGCTTCACGCCGGTTATGGCGACATTCCCGATCTCGCCAAGGCCAACTCCGATACTGACATCATCTTCACCTGGAACGGCACCACCTCGGGCGTGCGCGTACCCAACGCCGACTGGATCAAGGCGGATCGCCAGGGCCTGACCATTTGCGATGCGACCTCGGCCGCCTTCGCGCAGCCGCTGGACTGGAAGAAGCTCGATGTCGTCACCTTCTCCTGGCAGAAGGCGCTCGGCGGCGAAGCCGCGCACGGCATGCTCGTGCTCTCGCCGCGCGCGGTCGAACGGCTCGAGACCTACAAGCCGGCTTGGCCGCTGCCCAAGATTTTCCGCATGACCAAGGGCGGCAAGCTCAATGCCGGCATTTTTGAAGGCGAGACCATCAATACGCCCTCGATGCTTTGCGTTGAGGACTATCTCGATGCCTTGAACTGGGGCAAGTCGATCGGCGGGTTGAGGGCTCTGATGGCGCGCGCCGATGCCAACACCAAGGTGCTGGCCGACTGGAAGGCGAAGACGCCCTGGATCGATTTCCTGGCGAAGGATCCCTCGATCCGTTCCAACACCTCGGTGTGTCTCAAGATCGTCGATCCCGCGATCACCTCGCTCTCGTCCGATGCACAGTCCGACTTCACGAAGAAGCTGGTTGCGCTGGTCGAGAAGGAGAACGCCGGCTTCGACTTCGCGCATTATCGCGACGCGCCGGCAGGCCTGCGCATCTGGTGCGGCGCGACGGTAGAGGCAAAGGACGTCGAGCTGCTGACGCAGTGGATCGACTGGGCGTTCGCCGTGACCAAGGCCGCGCTGCCGAAGGCAGCTTAAGTTTCCCTTTTCACCTCTCCCCGTCCTAACGGGGAGAGGTCGGATTGCGCAGCAATCCGGGTGAGGGGCTCTCACAGTTGGCACTTGTGCTTGTGGCTGCCCCTCACCCCGACCCTCTCCCCGTGAGGACGGGGAGAGGGGGAGAGCGATCAGAAATTCACTACATCGGCCCAAATGGCCAAGGCCCCCGACGGGGCAAGGAATATTCAAATGACAAAACCCAAAGTTCTCATTTCCGATGCGCTATCGCCGGCTGCCGTGCAGATCTTCAAAGATCGCGGCGTCGAGGTCGACTTCCAGCCCAATCTCGGCAAGGACAAGGACAAGCTTGCCGAGATCATCGGCAATTACGATGGCCTCGCGATCCGCTCCGCGACCAAGGCGACCGCCAACATCATCGAGAAGGCGACCAGGCTGAAGGTGATCGGCCGCGCCGGCATCGGTGTCGACAATGTCGAGATTCCGGCCGCGACCGCCAAGGGCATCATCGTGATGAACACGCCGTTCGGCAATTCGATCACGACCGCCGAGCATGCCATCACATTGATGCTAGCGCTGGCGCGCGAGATCCCGCAGGCCGATGCCTCGACCCAGGCCGGCAAGTGGGAGAAGAACCGCTTCATGGGCGTCGAGATCACCGGCAAGGTTCTGGGTGTGGTCGGCTGCGGCAATATCGGCTCGATCGTCGCCGATCGCGCGCAAGGTCTGCATATGCGGGTCATTGCCTTCGATCCGTTCCTGTCGCCGGAGCGCGCCAAGGACATCGGCGTCGAGAAGGTCGAGCTCGATGAACTGCTCAAGCGCGCCGACTTCATCACCTTGCACACGCCGCTGACCGAGAAGACCAGGAACATCATCGACGCGGCCGCGATCGCCAAGATGAAGAAGGGCGCCCGCCTGATCAATTGCGCTCGCGGCGGCCTCGTCGACGAGCAGGCGCTGGTCGAAGCGCTCAATGCCAAGCATGTCGCGGGCGCAGCCTTCGACGTGTTCGTCGAGGAGCCGGCGACGTCGAACGTGCTGTTCGGTCATCCCAACGTGATCTGCACCCCGCATCTGGGCGCCGCCACCACCGAGGCGCAGGAGAATGTCGCGCTGCAGGTCGCCGAGCAGATGTCGGACTATCTGTTGCAGGGCGCGATCTCGAACGCCGTCAACTTCCCCTCGATCACGGCGGAGGAGGCGCCGAAGCTGCGGCCCTTTATCGAGCTCGCCGAAAAGCTCGGCTCTTTCGCGGGCCAGCTGACCGAGACCGGCATCTCCAAGGTGCAGATCACCTATGAGGGGCATGTCGCCGAGATGAAGATCAAGGCGCTGACCTCGGCGGTACTGTCGGGCCTGCTGCGGCCGATGCTGGGCGAAGTCAATGTCGTCTCTGCGCCCGTTGTCGCCAAGGAGCGCGGCATGGTCGTCGACGAGGTCGTGCGCGCGGCGCAGAGCGACTACGAAAGCCTGATCACGGTCTCGGTTTCGACCGAGCGGCAGGAGCGTTCGGTATCGGGCACCGTCTATCACGACAGCAAGCCGCGCCTGGTCGACATCAAGGGCATCCGCGTCGACGCGGAATTCGGCAAGTCGATGATCTACGTGACCAACGAGGACAAGCCGGGCTTCATCGGCGCGTTTGCCAGCCTGCTCGGCGATGCCAACATGAATATCGCGACCTTCCATCTCGGCCGCGTCAAGCAGGGCGGCGATGCCATCGCGCTGGTCGAGATCGACGGCGTCGTGCCGCCGGCCGTACTCGCCAAGGTGCTGGCGCTGCCGCAGGTCAAGCAGGCCAAGGCGCTGGTGTTTTAGAGCGCTCTTCGGCGCATGACGCCCGTCATATTCCGATCTGCGGAACTATCGCGCCGCCCGGCCTCGGGCGGCGTCGTCGTTTCCAGCACAGTTATTGTCGCATCAGGCAAAATGTGTGTAGGTTGGCGTCATGACACGCCGTAACCGGCGAACCGAACAGGGAGAGAAACATGCGTGAAGCCGTCATCGTATCCTATGCGCGCACCGGGCTCGCCAAATCCGGCCGCGGCGGATTCAACATCACCCCGCCGATGAGCCTTGCCGCGCACGCCATCAAGCACGCGGTCGATCGCGCCGGCGTCGCCAAGGATTACGTCGAGGATTGCTATCTCGGCAATTGCGCGCATCTGTCGAGCAATATCGGCCGTGAGGCCGCGCTGCTCGCCGGCATGCCGAAGACCACCGCCGGCGTCTCCGTCAACCGCTTCTGCTCTTCGGGTCTGCAAACCATCGCGATGGCGGCGAACCACATCCGCGCCGACGGTGCCGACTGCATCGTCGCCGGCGGCGTCGAGAGCATCTCGGTCCCCGGCGGCGGCGTGCCGAAGGAGGCCAAGGATCCGGAGCTCCTGAAATACGCGCCCGACATCTACATGGCCATGATCGACACCGCCGACATCGTGGCCGAGCGCTACAAGGTCAGCCGTGAATACCAGGACGAATATTCGCTGGAATCCCAGCGGCGCATGGCGGCGGCCCAGCAGGCCAACAAGTTCAAGGACGAGATCGTCCCGATGAAGACGAAGATGAAGGTGGTCGACAAGGCGACCAAAGCTGAGTCCATCGTCGACTACGTCGTCGATCGCGACGAGTGCAATCGTCCCGACACCACGATGGAAGGCCTCGCCAAGCTTGAGCCGGTCAAGGGTCCCGGAAAATACGTCACCGCCGGCAATGCCAGCCAGCTCTCCGACGGCGCCGCCGCGGTCGTGCTGATGGAAGCCAAGGACGCCGAAAAGCGCGGCCTGAACCCGATGGGCCGCTTCGTCGCCTGGGCCTCGGCCGGTTGCGAGCCGGACGAGATGGGCATCGGCCCGATCTACGCCGTGCCGAAGCTGTTGAAGCGCCATGGCCTGAAGATCGGCGACATCGACATCTGGGAGCTGAACGAAGCGTTCGCCAGCCAGTGTCTCTATTCGCGTGACCAGCTCGGCATCGACCCCGAGAAATACAACGTCAATGGCGGCTCGATCGCGATCGGCCATCCCTTCGGCATGACCGGCGCGCGGCTGACGGGCCACATCCTGCAGGAAGGCCACCGCCGCAAGGCCAAGTGGGGCGTCGTGACCATGTGCATCGGCGGCGGCCAGGGCGGCGCGGGTCTGTTCGAGATTTATTGAGCCGGCTTCGTAGGGTGGGTTGAGCGTACGCGAAACCCACCATCCCAGCCTCCGATGGGTTTCGCATTCGCTCAACCCATCCTACGCACCGAAATCGACGGCGCGGCGAAGACATCGCCGCGCTGTTTTATTTTGAGCTACGCCGTCGCCGTTGGCTTCTCCGGAAATTCCAGCGAGGCGATCAATTCAAGCGTCCTGCGCAGCTCGGCCGCTTCTTTCACCCCGAACGCCGCCTCGAAGCGGTCCTGCGCGCCTTTCCAGGCGGCCTGGGATTCGGCGAGCCGGGCTTCGCCGCGCTTGGTCAGCTGCACCAGCTTGGTTCGGCGATCGTTGCGGTCGACGGTGATGGTCACGAGGCCGTCGCGCTGCAGCGGCTTCAGATTGTGATTGAGCGCGGTGCGGTCCAGCACCAGCGCCGCGGCGAGCTCGCCCATCGATGGGGAGCCTGCCTTCTCGATATTGACCAGGATCGAGCGCTGCGTGCCGCGCAATCCCGATGAGGCCAGCATCTCGTCGTAAAGCTGCGACACGTGCCGCGTCGCCTTGCGCAGCGCGGTCACGTTGCAGCGGGTGCCTGCTTCCAGTTTTGCCATGGTCGTTTGTCCTTGGTCGTTCCCGCTTGACATTTATATGCATATGCACGTATATGCAATACGTGCATATGCAGCCAACAACGGAGTGCCTGTGATGTCGGAAGCCGAAGCGGCCGCGATCGACCTGCTGGAGGGTAGGGCGGAGCCCGTCCAAAGACGCAAATTGGTCACTACGCCGAACCAGGTGTTGGCGATGGTCTGCGTCGGCATCTGTCTCGCCAATCTCGATCT
>Ga0210401_10001311_pt1 | contig 28972 bp, 38 predicted proteins | sample IncBWH32MmetaG_FD_150866 | JGI IMG/M metagenome (GOLD analysis project Ga0210401, IMG submission 150866) | Forest soil microbial communities from Barre Woods Harvard Forest LTER site, Petersham, Massachusetts, United States - Inc-BW-H-32-M | ecosystem: Environmental > Terrestrial > Soil >...
GTTACGGCTCCATGTTTCACGGCGCGTTCAAAGAAAAGAAAGACGCGGTAGCCAAGGAACGCAAAACCAAAGGCGCGTGGGTGAAAGGCGTATTCACCAAGCAGGGACACCGTTACGTAGTGATGAGCCCGCGCACCAATCCAATCAAACGGAAAAAGAGAGTCACGCCAGAAGAGGCGAGCGGTTACCTCAAATACGATTTCGCGCGCGAATGGAGCAACGCAACCAGCGAACGCGAACGGAAACGAATCAAGAGAAAACTCGAGCAGATGAAAAAGATCGCACTTCGGGATAATCCGCACGAACTTCTGGTATTGGGTGCAAATCCTTCCGAAGTCGACACGCACAACACCCAGGAAATTTCTCTGCCACCTGGCGCAACGATTGTGATCCGCACCCCGCGGCAGAATCCGGAAAACCCCGATCGATACACGTCCGCGCACGCGATCGCGAGCGGCGCCAAGTACACACCGCCGGGCCTGATTCAGACCAAACGGCAAAAACGGGTTGCCGGCCTGGTGCGAGTGACGCGCCAACGCGCGAGCCGGCACAAATATGACTGGATCCCGGAAGGCGGAATTACACCGGGCAACAATCCGGATGATTCCTCGTATATGCACCAGGCAGCCGCAGAACTTTACGGGAAGCCGATTTCGCAACTCAACGCGCGCGAACTCTCGCAAGTTGCACAGCTAGCCGCGCGTTTGAAACAGGCGCGCCGGCAAAACGTGGAGCTCGGCACATTCGAGAACGGAGTTTTTCATCCGTGGACCCGACGACCGAAAAGCCGACAGAAAAAAGCGATCCGCCGGCAGAATCCCGATGCGGTTGCGATCCGTGAAGATTTCACCGGCGCCCCGGTCGAATACGAAACAACTCTCACCGAGCCCCACATGCCGGCCGGCGATTACGCGCAACTCGGTGAGCTCCTGGCGCTGTACGTGAAACCCCACGCCGGCGGCCAGGTACAACACATCAATTTTCGCGAGCCGCGGCCGTTACTGGTTTCCGATGACACCGCCAGACAGTTGTATTTCGTCGACGGTGACCAGGATGTGACCGCATCCCTTGGTGTGTTTGGCGCGCGCGATCGCGGCGCGGGCCTCTTCGAACTTGGAGAGGCGCGCCGGATCGATTACAAGCAGCGCAAAGAACACGTGAAGGATCCGGACGTAGACGAATGGCGGCATGAGTTCGGAGAGGAAACCGGACACCGACCGATTTTGCTATTCGACAGCCGGCACAAACGCTTGTTGCTGGATGGCGGCGCGTACGAAGTAAGGCGGGAAGGAATCGTCAATTGAAGCTTGTCGCACTTCTCCGAGTCGTGCGGCGAGACGAAGGGGCGATTCCGCCAAGGTAGAGCGACAGCCCTCCCACGCAGTGGGATCGGCCCCTTTGTAACTTTTGAGGAGAAAAGGAACTTGGCTACAGCGACAGCACCGGCGGTTCAGATCACAACGAGGTTTCGACTCGCGGACCTGATGAAATTCCAGCGCGAAACCATTCGCGATCGGAAATATCGGATCATCGGCCGATTGACTTCCGTTCTCTTCGAAGGACAGCGGTCGACGAAGGGACTCAGCCAGGCGCGGCCACGCTACGCGAACCAAAACCAGGAGGGGAATCTGCCGGCGAGCCTGGTGCCGTTCTCCACTCAGCAATCAATTTTGTGGAGTTCACTTACGCTCGATTGGTTGACTCACAAAGACGCGCCCATTATCGCGCTTTCGAACGATCAACAGAATTTGTTACTCCCCGCCGGCATGGTCCCATTACCGAATATTCCGGATCCGCGCTGGATTCCAAAAAGCGCCGGCGAGATCGCGCCGCGGATCCCGCAATTGCTCACCGGTTGCCCGGTTGTCGGAGATCGGGTGAGAGACAAGATTACGAATCGCGAAGGACAAACGTACGGAGTACTCCACCCAATCACGCAACTGCAAATCATGCTGATGGGTGCTTCCGGAACGTTTGCGCGCGTCAGGTGCACGGTGGATCCAGAGACCGGCAATCATATGGCGCTTTTAATCGACGATTCGAATCCGGAACGACTTGCCGGCTATTTCGTCGAAGGGAAATTTCAGTTCGGAGGATAGTGGCATGAAGAAAACGCGCCGCGGATCCCACAAGCCGGCCATTGTGCCGAAGAAATCGGAGGAAACGAGCATGCCGAAATTGAGAGAGGGGCAGCGGGTGAAGTTTTTCCGCACCCACGATAAAACACTCGAGCTCACCGGAACGATCACGCAAGTAAATGAGGATTCCACGGTGAATATCGAGACACAGCCGGACGGGAAAGCGATCGAAGTGGGCGGAATTGAGACAGCACACGCGGATGACGTGACCCCACTCGACGACGAGGATGCAGCCTAAGAGGGAGCAACCGTGCCGGAAATCCGAATTTTTAATCCATCCTCTTACACACCGCGAAGCTATTTCGCTGGTGCCGAGGAAGAAAGGAGAACAACCCAGATGGCGAAACGTTATCACAGACGTCATCACCACAGGCGGCGACACAACCCGTTCGGAATCTCGAGCGCGGTTATCACCGACGCGGCCTATAACGCTGGCGGTGCAATCGGTTCGCTGTATCTCTCGGGCCTTCTGCCAAGTTTATCGAGCGGATGGGCGGGAGTAGCAGCCACCGGAGGCGCGGCCGTTGCGCTTGGCTTTGTCGGCAAGATGATTGCCGGCGCCAAGGGAGCGGAAGAAGTGCTGAAAGGCGGACTTACCGCGACGATCATCAAGGCACTGCACCAACTTGGTGTAGCGCAATCGATCGGACTCGGTTTGTATTCCCCCTCATGGTTCAGTATTCCGACCAGTTCGGACCAGTACCTGAGAGCAGCACAGCCAGGCATGGCGTTCAACCGCGGTGCGGGATCGATCTTCTTTCCCGGCCCCGGTGGAGTGCCGGCATTGCCGGCGGCAGCGGGAACAGCAATTCATCCCGCAGCCGTAGCCGCGAAGATGGCAGGACTGGGCTTTCACCGGTTCCGAAGCCGTTACGCGGGCAACTACTAAAGTGCGGTGCACGTGATGACGTGCACCCACAGCTTTGCGGATGAGATCCGCGCATTCTGACCCGAAAGGAGGCGGAAAAGAAATGGTCAAATCAAATTTGAAGTCTCGTTACACGTCGCGTTTTGACAAGTGCCACGCCATCGAAGAGCGTGAAGTAGGTCGGCCGAAACTCAAGATGCTCCGAACGAATCCCATCGTTGCCGGGCAGCTCGAGTACTTGGTTCAACCCCTTTACGATTTCTACGGCGTGGCAGTTGCGACGGCCGTAACAAAGCAACAGTTGTTTGCTCAACCGATTGGAGCACAATACACCCCATCCGGCGGCGCCGCGTTCACCAAAACCCTGTATCACACGAACCTGGTCCAGCCCGGCATGCTCGATGCTCCGAAAAAATTCCTGGTGAAAGCAGTTGCCGCGGTGCTTCGCTCCGATGTTGGTCCGCAGGATATGAACTCCTTCATCGGGCTTACACTCGCACAACTCCAGATCTCGGGAAAAGACTACTGGACGGCACTCGTTTCAAAGTGTCCTGCCGGCGCTGGTGGTTTCTTCAGCGGTGTTTCTCCGACAGCAGCCACTCTCGGAAACTCCGGATCTAACGGTTGGCCAACAGCACAGAACGTTGCCACCATCACCGATCCGATGCCCCAGATTCCCGGCCTCGATCCGATGGAACCGATCCTCGGTCAATTGATCGAACAGAACCAGAATTTTTCGGTTGTGCTCGATCCAACGATTTCCGGATCGGCCGCGTTCACCACGCTGGCAGCTTCACCGGCGACGATTTTCCCTGGTACCGGCATCAACTTGCACGTGTATCTGGAAGGCGTCCTCGCGCGAGCGATTCTGTAAACCGCAAGCAGCACTCGGGGGACAGGGGTTCGAAAGGATTCTTGACCGGGCTCATGGTTCGGTCTAACCCCGAAGTTTTTGAAAACTTTTTCAGGAAAGGAGGATGCCATGTACTTAGGAGCAACCCAAGCACCTAGCGCGCAGCAGCAAAACCAGGATGACCAGTTTGAGCGGCAGTTTTTTCAATACGTGCTCGATCGCGCAGTACCAGCAAACGCGGTACAGGATCCGAATCAATTGCAGATCTTGAGCGATGCAGATTTTGAATGGTGGTGGATTGAAGCTTCGCGCACTAGCAACTTGCTAAAAGTGCTGATGAAAGAACAGGCAACCGGCCGTGATTTCATCGGGACCACAGCAAGCACCGTTGCGGGTGCCGTGGCATTCAATGGGATCAACATTGATAACTGGTGTGGAACCGCACAAGCAGCCGCGATGTTCCCGCTAGCGGTGCCTTACATCATGCCAGCAACGCGCGTCTATTCGCTTCTCTTCACGGATGCGAGCGGCAGCACGAACACCGTGCAACTGGTATTCAACGGTTTCAAACTCTGGCCTCGACCGAAGGTGAACTAATGCCAGGCGCGAAACCTTACACATTACGGCACGCACTCACGCACCCGCTTGCGCGCATGCTGCCGTTGTTGCAATGGCAAGGACAGGTTTACCGGATGGGAGAAAAACACCCCCCGTCCGGTGACCTGCCCGGCCACGGTCCGGATTGGGAAGTCGTGACGTGTGTTCTCGCAGCGCGAGACACAACCCAGGTGCGCGTGAACTTGCAGCGAGATTACACACTGATGGCGATCACCACGTCATCGACCGTTACCGACCGCGGCGGTTTTCGTGCGCAGTTTTACGACACACGAAAACAATTGCGGTTTGCCGATCGTGGTGTGAATCGCGTGAATATTGCCGGCAGCATGGGCGGCGGCGGAAAGCCGGCGCCGTCTTTCTTGCGCGAGCCCTGGCGCTTCGACGAGCCAGACTCACAGATTCTTGTCGTGGTACAGAACTTCGAAACCGTGCAAAACGAGATTCAGATCGCATTCTATGGCCTGGTATTGCGCTTCAACGATCCGCATCCTGGCGCAGTCGAATTTCCCGGCGGACCTGTCTCGAGTCTAGGAGAGTAAATGCGAAGCTTCGGAAACGGAACTCGCGTGCTAGCACCCCCACCGGATCCGGCAACCGGACAACTACCGCCGGCCGCGGCGCTTCCGGTATGGATCTATCCGCCGATCAATTGGGAAAACATCGACCAAATTGCTTACGTCACCATCCCCGCGATCGGCTCCGAAGCGACGATTCTCACCTTTCAGATACCCAAAGGAAGAAACGGGATCATCAACAAAGTAGGAAACAACTTTGTAGGCGGTGGATGGACGGAAGGAACCGGCGATATTCTCTGGCGGATCCTGGTCGACGGCGCACCCCCGCCGGCAGCCAACAGCTATTCCGCAATACCGGCGTCGCTCGGTTCGCCAGCCAACCCGACCCAGATTTCCGGTTTTCGTGTTTTCGAAAACCAAGTTGTCACGGTTGTAATTTTCAACAATCCGGCCGGACCGAGCGGCGGTATTACGCCGGCCGGCCAGCTTGCCGGCGCCCGGTTGTGCGGCTACCTGTATCCGCGCGAGCTCGAAGACGACAACATTTGGATTTAGAGGAAGGAACATGAGGAAGATTCTTGCCGCGCTGGTGCTGGCAATCAGTTTGCCAGCATCGGCGCAGTTCATCGGATACGTTGCACCGCAAACCGAGCAACAGACGCTAGCCACGAACACCGCGTGCACCGGATCGGCACAAACGTTTCCGATTCAGAATCTAGGACAGACGCAACACTATTTGAGTGTCACCACCGGCACCCAACCGCAACAGTTTCAAGCGGAACTCGATGGCATCGATCGCGCCGGCAACGTGTACCGGATCTCCGATATGTTGCAGGATGCTTTCACTCCGATCATTCACCAGGGACAAGGCAGTTTGTTCGCGTCCGGCTACTTTCCCAAGATTCAGGTAGTGGTGACCTGTTCCCCCAACACCGCAACTTTCACGCTCGCGTATAGCGGTGCATGGGCCACGTTCAACCAAAACGCTGGCAGCTATCTCAATGCGCAGATCGATAAGGTGGATTTTTCGAACGCGCCGGCCGGCGTGAATGTTACCGACACGTTTTCCACTCCGTTCGGATCGAGTTCCGGCACAATCTTTTTCACTTACTCCGGCGGCGCGCCGGCCGGCAGCACGCTCAAAGTATCGTGCACTACCAACCAGTTCGTAAATCCCACGCCAGCCTTGAACGTCACACCCGCGGCCAACAACACACTACAGGTGTTTCCGGTACCGGCAACCGCATGCCCGTTTGTTTCGGTTGCTTACACATCCGGCGGCGCCGGCGGAACCGTGACCGCGGAATACGTTCTCGATTCGCCAGGCCTTAAGGGAGCAGCCGGCGACGCCTGTCAATCCGGCGCGAAGAAATCTAGCGCGCCGATCGCCTTCCCCGGTGGATCCACAACGCAAGTTGTCGCGGCCGTTGCTGGCCAATCGGTCTACGTGTGTGGATGGCACATCTCGGAAGCGACCGGCGCCGGCACCTATCAGTGGGAATACGGCACCGGCGTTACGTGCGGAACCGGAACCAACGGCCTTACCGGTCTGGTTAACCTCACCGCGAATCAACCGGTGAGTTACGGCGACGGCGGTGCAACAGTTGCAACCGCACCCGCCGGCAATGCTTTGTGCCTGGTCACAACCGGCACCGGCAACGCGAATGGAATTGTCACGTTCGTACAGAGTCCATGAGAGGGGAAACGATGATTGTGAACATGTTGTTGTCTTTCGCGTTCGTCTTTTTCATGCTCGGAACGTTTTTCTCGGTTGGATCCCAACCGCCCGGCACATGGTACGGGCGATTAAACATTGTGAGTCTGGGCTTGGCCTGTTGGGTGATGGCGGATCTAATGATGCGAACGGGGTTGCTCGGGAAGTGAAACCGGAGGACTTGCGCAAAGAGCTCGATTCCCTGAAGCGAATGGTTTCGAGTCTCGAAAGTTGGCACCTACAGCAAGCCGCAAGAAAACGAATCGAATGGATCGAAGAAGAACTGAAACGGATCGAGCAACTGAATAAATGAATAAAACGGCCATCGACGTTGTAGTTTTCACTCTCGGGTGGATCTTGTTCGTTCTCGCCCAAGCACAGAACTCCGTCAAATCGAAAACCAACGGACTCACCAGCCTGAATGAGTGGTTTCGCATGCACGCGGTGAACCTGGCCACGCGCGCGTTTTTCTCCGCACTGGCGTACGGATTTATCGTGCACACCATTGCCGCGAAGGTGGAAGCGGTGGGCCTGGCGCTTACCGCAACAACGATTGCCGGCATCGGCGGATATTCCGCGAACGCCTTGCTCTACCAGTTTTTCGGTTATCTCCCTTGGTTGCGCGTGGAAGTCGCAGACCTGGCACCGGCAACCGCGCCAGATAAACCGCCGGCGGCGGTGAACTGATGGCATACAAACTCGAGATCGATATCGTGGATGCCGGCGACGAAACGATTAAGGTCACACACATTTTCTGGGGAGTGACCGAACAGGAAGTAGAAACCTACAAGCGTGAACATCTCGGTTCATGCGAATACTTCAAGGCAGCCGAACGCGAGGGGCGCACGATCGAGGAAATGGAAGAGATCGACACGGACGAACTTCCAACGGCCGAAGACGACGAAGAGGAAAGCTAAATTGAATGAACTTCGATTTCATACCGACCTGGGCCGATGCGATCGCCCAATTCGAAGGATTCAATTCGGCCGGCAGCCGTCCGCAACGAAACAACAACCCCGGTGATCTCAAATACGCCGGTCAACCTGGTGCGATCGGAAAAGACTCTGCCGGCTTTGCGGTGTTTCCGGATGCCGGCACCGGCTTCCAGGCACTTTATACCCAGCTTCAAAAGTACGTCACCAGTTACCCGGGCGATTCGATTCTCGATATCACCGCACATTATTTAGGGCAATCCACACCGACCAGCGACAGCCAGGGCAACGCATACACGTATGCAGCCTACGTTGCGAGCGCGCTCGGTGTGGATATGTCGACAACCCTAGGACAGCTTGCGAATCCCACACCGGCCGGTGTACCGATACCGGCCGGGCTCACGGATGGAACACCGGTCGACGCAAGTTTGATCGATCCCGACACCGGCGTCGATACGGCATCCCTGGCGCCGGCGAGCTCGAGCAGTAGCGCAATCATGGCGATCGTTGCCGTGGGAGTGATCTTTATTTTGGCGAGAAATTGGTTTGACTAATGATCTCGAAAAAACTGTGCCACATGGTGCGCAACCGCCTGCAACGGATCATGGGCTATATCGACCTAGCCGAGATCCAACCGGACGAGGAAAAGCGAAAAGCACAAATGCTGAAAGCAAAGGACCAGATCCGCGACCTTGACCAATTACTAGAACAGAAGATTCAAAAATGAAACGAGCACTCCAACTCTTAGCGATTTTGCTGATGCCCCTAGCAGCCGCGGCACAGTTCACCACTGTTACCGGCACCGTTGTCGACCCGAACGGTATCCCCTACGCCGGCGGTACTATCTCGGCAACGCTGGTGTTACCCGGCACCGGATCGCCAACCTTGAACGGATCGAGCTACTCACCGCCAACCCAACCCGCGGGCCTCGATGCAAATGGAAGTTTCACGATTCGACTTGCCGACAACACCGTACTTCTACCGGCGTCGACAACGTGGAATTTCACGGTGTGTTCTGCGAAAGGAACCGTCAACCCCGCAATCGGTACGGGCTCGCAATGTTTCACACTGGCATCACCGATAACAATCTCAGGATCCACCCAATCAATCACCACACAATTGCATGCCGCGGCCCTGGCGCTCACGATTCCCACCACCGGAGGAGTAACCACGGTCAGCGCAACCGCGCCGATTGTCTCGAGCGGCGGCACAACTCCGAATATTTCGTGTCCTACCTGTAGCACCGGCACCGCGTTTCCGCTGTTCGCTCCGGATGGATCCGCTACGACACCCTCGTATTCGTGGAGTGCAAACCACAATGCAGGATGGTTTCACTACTCGATACCACCGGAAGGATCCGACGCATACGGTTTTTCGGTTGTGTCGCCAGGTTTCGGAATCTTCGACATTTTCAACGGCGGTGCATTCTCACACGGCACACTCGGTGCAAGTGGAGACATTTCGACAAACAACAACCTCAATGGACTTGCAGTAAATGTGACAACCGTTTCGGCCTTTCAAGAATTCATTTCTGGCCCGGCACAGCTCACCGGTGTGGTAACTCAGGGCTCACACACACACAGTACCGCATCCGATTACATCGTAGACGGTTCCGAAGTATCGACGCCCGGCACACCATCCGCCGGAACACAGCGCGGATACTTCAAAGCCGGAAAAGGATGGTGCGCGGTCGATAGCGGCGCGGTTGAATACTGCACATCGTCAGGCAACGGCACCGCGTCCATTCTGGTCGCATCCACAACGCTTACCGGCTCGGTTTCGGTTGGCAATAGCGACACATCGATTGTCACGCACACGATCACCATGCCCTCGAGCGGATGCCCGTGCCGAGCGAAAGTTTCTTACGGCCTGATGCTCACATCAACAAACTCCGGAATCATAGACGCGGCGGTGAACGACGGCACCGGCAATTATTTTGCAACTTCACAAACACTGGTGACCGGCAGCGCCAGCGGATACGGCGCAACCGGAAGCGGGACAAGCCGCGGCACCTATGCGAACAACGCATCCGTAACGTTTGATCTCCGCGGCCAGGCTACGAACTCGGGAAGTGTGACCGTCAACACCACCGCGAATAGCGGCGGAAATTTTCAGGGAAGCTATCTACAGATCGATATTTTCGCAAGTAATTAAGGAACCTCTAAATGCGCAAACTGTTGCTTTTCCTTTTGATCGGTCTGACACTGCCGGCGGCCGCGCAGTTCACCACCGTTACGGGCACAGTTGTGGACCCGAACGGCATACCTTACGCCGGCGGCACAATCAGTCCCATTCTCGTAATCCCATCCGGCGCCGGATCCCCCACGCTGAACGGTGCAGGATACACACCACCATCGCAACCGACTGGCCTCGACAATAACGGATCCTTTACGCTTCGCCTGGCGGACAACGCTGTACTTTTGCCGGCATCAACGAAATGGAATTTCATGGTGTGTTCCGCGAAAGGAACCGTTAACCCCGCCATCGGAACCGGTTCGCAGTGTTTTACCCTGGCGAGCGCGATCACCATCACCGGCGCTTCACAATCAATCACCACCAATCTGCACGCGGCAGCCCTGGCGCTCACCGTACCGATCGGTAGCGGTGTGACCTCGGTCACTGGTGTTTCACCCATCACAAGCACCGGCGGCACAACGCCGGCAATCGGATGCCCTACTTGCGAAACGATCACAGTCGGCGGAATCCCCGTATCCACCACCAACGCGGTCGATTTGCAATCCGCAGATTTCTCGGTGTTAATCACTAACCCAAGCAATGGCGCGGTCGACTTCAGTGTGCAAGGGGTACCGTGGAATGGCTTCACGAACCCACTTGGCGGCGGAATCATCGCAATGGGAGCATTCAATACCAACTGGCAATGGACCACTTCGAATGGTCAATTTGCGGAAAACAACATCACATCCGCGACCAGTTCAGTTGCGCAATCGAGCCCTAAATACATTTGGAGCGGCGCCTATTGGAACGGCAGTTCATCGGTAGGGGATTCGTGGACCGTACAAGACGTCATTGCGAATGGCACCAACGGTGCCAGCACTTACACGTTCACGCATTCGGGCTCACCAGGAACGGCTAGCGTTTCATTTCCTATCGCGAATGTAACAACCGGCTATCGGGTAGGCGGGGGAGCGACATCCGGCCACGTCTTGCGCGGCAACGGAACGAATTTCGTCGACGCGGCCGTATCGTTTACCGATCTTACCGCGGCCGGCACCGTTAGACTCGTGAACCAGGTTGCCGCAATTGGCACAACAACCATATTCACGACAGGTGCAAACACCGCACAGTATCTGATTGCCGCTTCGGTTTATTGCGATTCAGCAAGCGCCGGCGCCACGGTCACACTAACGATCACCTACACAGATCCGAGCAACACCAGCCAGACGATCACACCAAGTGCGGCAACGTGCACCACCTTGGGAGCCTCCAGCTTTGCGCAGATATCGAGCACCGTCGCAGCGAAAAATGCGACGAACGTCACCTATTCAACGAGTATCGCGAATACTCCGACCTACGACCTGCGCATTGTTGTAACGCAAATGACAACCAACTAACTTGGCTGATGGATCCGCGACGGTTCACCGGAACCCGCCGGCGGCGCGAACGGTACGGTTTGCGTCGAAAGAATGACCCGGCACGCCGGACAATAGGTAGAAACTATCAACCATCCTTCAACGTGCCACATAAAGAGGCTCATTTGTGGCATCTCTTCGCCACACTCTGAACAGAGCGGCAATACAACCGGCGGCATGCTTGGAACAGGACCAGCACCAGTACCCATCTATTCCCCCTCTTGATCGAGATCGAAATCGCGAACGATCTCACGCGCCGATTCTACCGACTCGTCCCCCATCGCAATCGCTTGCGCGTGAACTTCGGTCATCCACGCCGGCTGGACATAGACGCGGTGAATTTCATGCTCCCACGCAACAATGAATTCTCCGGTACCTAAACCCATGATGTCTTGCCTCGTAGGTTTCGCAGTATCGGCCGGAATGTGCTCGAGTGTCCTTTCGATTTCGCGCGGATCCCGTTGCACCCCAAACAACCATACGGTGACCTGGCGCAACAGAACCGCGGAAATGCCAGCGAGATCCTGAGAATCACACCAAAGGAAATTTTCGAGTGCGGCGCCCTGGCGAATCAATTCTTCGGCCGCGAACCGCACCGGTGAATTCTTTTGCTTCGGTGCAAACTTCCAGGCCTCCGGAATCACGCAAATAGTGTGCTTGCCCTTGTCGCGAATCCATTCGATCACTGAGCGGACCACCAACGCTTGCAGATGGAAATCGTACTCGGTGAGATCCATCACGTTCATTCCGCGCGAAAGTTTGAGTTCTTTCGAATACGGCAAACGCTCAATTTGCGGAACCACCATACGAAGGTATTCCGCGAGCTCAGTGTAGACACGGCCGGCGATGCCACGCGCCAGTTTCGCCGCGGCTTCCGCATTCACCATAATGTCAGCCAGGCCTCGCGGTTTCTTCCAACTCCCTTCGGGCCCACTGTAGGAATCACAAAGCTTGATGATCTCCGCACGCTGAAACTTAAGTTTCTCTGAAACTAAAGCTTCAAGAATGGAAGAAATAAACGGCCAATCGGTGCGGTCACGAAAATAAGGGGCGATCGGTGACGCGATGCGAAACGAGCCCTCACCCCGTTTCGTAACGAACGCGATTGCCCGCAGCCCACAGGCGCGCGACACCAGGCCTTCGAGTGTCGTCGTTTTGCCACTCTTCTGAGATTGCCCGGTGATAGCCAGGTGACCGACCGGAATCACCACCGGTTCACCGGTACCGACTTCGAAACCTAAAAGAACAGAGCTCATAAGCAGTACAACTTCACCGCGATCGGCAATCCGACAACCATTCCGACTAAGAACGTACACCAAAAAGGAAGATCCATGGCACAGACCAGGACGAGGCCCACAATAAACAACCCAATCGCGAAACCCCATTCGACGCGGTTATTCACTTGTTCGCGCATCAAGAGAATTCCCTGTTCTGAAAACTGTTTCCTTCATCATCGAGCCAGGAAACCTCATCCGGATATTCGCGCGCGTGATTATGCGGAGACACGCGTTTGCGTTCGACCAGTGCCACGAAGTCTACAAACGGCGTCACCGTGTCACCGTCAGAAACGATTTTCACGGTTGGGTGACTCAATATCTTTTTCCAATCCGACCAGGATCGAATCTCTTCGGTTCCGTGAAAGCTAAATGTCCAACCCCACGAGCTCTTCCCTATGTGCTCCTCAGTTTTCGGCCGACCACAGTGCGGACACGGATCGAAATGTGCGTAATAGTTTGTTCCCATTTTCACCGCTCCGTCACTTCGATGACCGCGAGCAAAATCACAATCAAGATGGCAATCACGATGAACCACCAGAATCGCGCGTCATCCATGTGTATCTAAATCATCCCTTTTTGATACCTGTCTCAGATATCCGAAAAAGGCACACTTTCCGCCCATTTACTGAACCGTGTTTAAAGGGGTTTTCTGGTACTCCAGAAACGTCCGAATGACCGTGGAGCGGCTAACCCCCAAACTCTCCGCAATCTCTCGCCAGGTGACCCCCTGAGCCCGCAAAACGGCAATCTGTGAACCGTCTCGATTCAACCGCGGTCGACCGAGAATAGCGCCGCGCGACCTGGCCAGGGCAATACCAGATCTCACTCGATCGCGAATCAACTCGCGCTCGAATTCCGCAAAGGCGCCGATAATCGAAAACATCAACTTTCCTTGTGGCGTGGTGGTATCAACGTTTTCATGCAGTGAAACAAAAGCAACTTTCAAAACACTGAACTCTTCCAGCGCCGTGAGGAGCTCCACCAGCGAGCGCGCAAAACGGTCGAATCGATAAACCATCACCACATCGAATTTCCGCCGGCGGCACAACGTCTTCAACGTCTCAAGTTGCGGCCGTAACTTTCCAGAGCTAACCCGATCGATGAACACGTGAGGAATCCACCCCCGACGCTCGCAATATTCTTGCAGTTCACGCAACTGCATTTCCGGATCCTGTCCGCGATCCGTTGTGGAGACTCGAGCATACAACGCAGCTTCCATCTTTCCCCCTATCTACAAAGACACGTAGAGCAACGCCCTTTTGCCAGAAGAACCAACCGCCATCAAAAACCGGCACACTTAGCCGTTACTACTCAGGCCTATACGGTCCCACCTTGAACCACGCAAAATTCAAAACGGAACATCTCCATCTGTGATCGGATCGGTTGGTGTTAGCGGACGAAGCTCCGAATAAATGACGGGCCGCCTGGTCCGGCCGTGGAGAGGATCCCGCCGGCGGCGGCCGGTCCTGGTCCATGATTGCCTTGTGTTTTCGACGCACAAAGGCCTCGAGATCCGGCAAATGTCTCACTTCCGCGAATGGAACCCACTCCATAATTTCAGGGAGAGGCGCATCACAGATAGGACACGAACAGAAATCGAGTTCGTCTTCCACTTCTTGCCGCTTCACGTTGTAGAACCTGGCCAACGTATGAATTTGCCGCACACCGTGAAAAGCAACCTCCAGCTGAGCCAGGCGCGCCGGCGTCGACGACTCCACATATTTCGCCGGATACTTCACCGCGTGCGCGATACCACTAGCAAAATTCGGACGTAATTTAATCGAAACAATCGAAGCAAGCCCGCCCGTAGCTTTCGCCCAGGCCTTAGACAGTTGCTTTTCGGCTTTGGTTTGCGGAAGCCACGGCCCAACATAGACGCCATGCGCGTGCAAATTGGTGTTGCTACCACCAAACTCATCGCAAAAAAGCAAACCGTAATCGTTTCGAGTGAACCCATAGCGACGCGCCAGCAACCGAAAGCACTTTTTAATGCACGAATTAAAGAATCGAATTTCCTTTTTGCCGGGCATCTGGCCAGTGTTGCGCCAGGTGAAATCAATCGACGCGACTACCGCACTTTTGTTTTTCGCGCGAATGTCCGCGACCACCGGCGCGAACTTCGCCATCGATTCAGCTTGCAGCTTCTGAATGCGGCGCGGTCCGCAATTCTGGCAATAGCGATTTCCACACTGATAGGCAACCTTCCATTTGTGCCCGTTGGGACACGGACGTTTCCCCCAAAGCACATAACACGCAATGCGACGTTGAGCCTTCTTTGTTAAGCCGATCTCGTAAAGAAACTTCGAACACTCTTGCGAGTTCGGCGTAGCCGCGCGCGCCCAATCTGCGATAACAAAATCGCCGGCATCATCTTTGCCAATCGCATTCTGCACCGCGTAAGTAGAGCGGCGAGAACGATTGTTGCCGCGTCTTGACTCTTCCTGCTCGAGCCGGCGAGCTCGATCACAAAGCGATTCACCTTCCGCCAACAATGTGCCTCGAGCAAATGCCAACACGCCGGCTAGTGTCGGATCGCGCCGCGCGGCAAGCGCGGCGCCGTCGAAAAGAGGCTTGTAATTGTCTTCCCAACGTTGCTCGAGTGTTTTTCGTCTAGTCGCCTTCCATGAGGTTAAGAACCGCGGATTTTTCCAATCAGAGTCACTGTGAACGGGACAAGTCGCCATCTACCAGGGGCATGAGCTTTCTCGCAACCCAACTACGTTTTCGGTTTTGGCGGTTTGAGAATCCAGAGATCCGGCCGCGGATAATAAATTTGATCGGCCAGAATTTCGTGCGGCAAATCCTCCGGATGACCCTCACGCCAGGTACAACAGAGATACCCGTCACCAGAAAAGTTCGGAATAACATAGGGACACTGAACGTCCCCACGACTCACATCACACCACCACGCATGTTTTTGTTTCTCCTCGAACTTCATAAACTCATCTCACGCCGCGATTGACCGTGGACATTCGAACAACGAAACCCAAGCGCCGCAATCGTTGAATGCACTTCGTACAAGCAATCACCGGAATCATTCCACCAACCGATTTAGAAACGAGCACAAGACGGGCATTCTCCCCACCGCAAACCCTACGCGGTGGAATCGCGCTGCTCGGTGATCGCAACTCACATGTGCAGTTCATGGCGCAGTTATTCCACGACTCGAGTAAAAGCGGGCTCCGCCCGCACCCGGCCGGGGCTCCGCCCCGGCACCCCATCAAATTCACAAGGGGCTCTGCCCCCTGTACCCCCGCGCAACCCCTTTACTTCCTAACCGGGCATTTTTCCTCCTACGATTGCCGGCCGTAACAAACTTGGTTGCCGTGTCGCGTCATCCAGTTTCGGCACGTTCACCGAGTAGCGAGTGCCGGCGGTGCCGTCGACTGAATCGGCGCCGGCCTCATGCGCCAGGCGGATCCGCCGGCGCGAATTCACGCGCCCTACGTGGTAATAACAACCGAGCGCATGCGCAACCATCCCCCACCCGTACATGGTGTGCAACTTCCACTCGGTTGAACCACCGAGGAAGATTCCGATCCCGGCATGGCGACGCAACACGGCGCCAACGTCATCCGCGTTCATGCCATCTTGCACCGGCAGCAAGAGCAACCGAATCCCGCGCAATCGATCGAGCCAGGATAGAGAGAATTCGAGGCTTTTCATTCCGCCGGCAACGATATCCGGTACCACCACAAAATCAGCCGCGGCGCCGTGCGCGTCGACCAGGCGCGCGAATCCATCGGAATCAAAGGGAAGATTTTGCGTGAAGCATGGCCACGCCCCGTTATCGATCGCAAACGGCAACCCGGCCGGTGGATGCGGATTAATTGGACTCAGTAGAATGCGCCAACCAAAGCAACGAAACGTTTCCAGATTGCGCGGTGTTCGCGTGTTGGAAGCGTACGATCTCATCCTAAAATCACCGTAGCCGCGCCGCACTTCGGGCAATTGTGAGTCGGAGCATTCTTGTCTTCGCACTCATCGCAGAAATCGTGTTGGCATTCCCGCCCTTTGCTGCTGATGTTGCCGCTACGCTGCTTCTCGCGATCAAAGTAGTATCCGTACTCGTCACTGGAAATTCTTCCGCACCCATCACAGCGAACTGTGCGCGCGCGTCCCTTCATAACTTCGCCAACAACGCTCACGCGGCAACCGGCCGAATCTCAATGTGAGAACAACGAACCTCGAGCTCCGAACCGTTTCGCAAGTCTTTCGAGAATTCGTGATCGCCGGCATGATCCTCGGCAAGCACACATTCGGGATAGGGACACTTGTCCTCGATCAGTGGCCCTGGTCGCATCGCATCGGTGACCACCAGGTGCAACAGCGTTCCCATCTGAGAAATCGCCAGGACGCGGCCGCGAAACGTACCCGTCCAGTATTTCGAAACAATGTATTCATGACCTACAACAACCGGAATCACCGGAGGCGGTGCGGGTTGCGGCGAACGGGATCCTCTCTTGCCTCGCCTTCCACAAATGATTAAGCCGCTCATGTGTTTAGCACCGCTTTCAGGATCGAGCGAAACCTTGTGTAGTTATCGCTTTCATCGGCCAGCGCGACCAGGTGCGCAGCTAGGATCAAAGCTTTTTCCCTTGTCATTTGAACCGTTGCCATCGGCACCAACACGCAAATCTCGTCCCCGCGCGCACCCACACCGGCAAAGTTCAACAGATCACCTTGAAATTGCGGAATCAACTCTTCGTCAGGCATGCGCATCCTTTTTGGGAGAAAGGTTCGGACCTGATGCCCGTATAAGTCGCCCGTTGTGAGGGTTGCGAATCGCCACAGCGCGGGCCCTGGGTAGGTTTCACGTCCGAACCTTTCGTGACAGTCCGCAACTCTAATCAGCTTGCGGACTGGTGTTCAAACAGCCGTGAACCTCAAAAGGGAATATCTTCGTCGGTAATAGGACCGTTGTCCGGTTGCGGTGTTCCCTTCACCTGAACATCGAACACTTTCAACGCATTGCCGTTTCGACTCACCGATTTATCTTCCCCGCGGTACTTGATGCGGACCGCGCAACCAATGTGGGAGCGCGTCAGTTTTTGCAATAAGTCATAGGTTGCCAGCAGGCGTATTCTTTTCGGACCGAGCGCAAGCATGTACTCGGTGACGGTTTTTCCTTTCACCGTGACCGGCATCACCGAAACCAGTTTGCCGGCGATCGTATCCCCCGCTTTTTCGAAGGAATACATCTCCGGCGCGTTGACGGTTTGCCAGCCCTCATCCGGCGACAGAGGCGGCGCGAGTTCGGGATTCGAATCACGTTTGGTTGGCGGTGTGGATGTGGAGTGTTCAAGAACGGACGTCATTGGAAATATTTCCTCCTGTTGAATTGACTTGACCTGCCTTTGAAGCTCTTCAACTACGCGCTTCACTTCGAGCAAAGCGTGCAGCACGGACTTCAAACTTTTTGGATTAGGACCGCGCAAAAAAACCTGAGACTCCGGATCGAACACGGTCCACTCGATATCGGATAACCACGTATCGACGGGAAGCAACGAAATCAGCAAGGCACAACTCACCGCGAGTTCGTACCCAAGCAAAAGCTCTTGCTTCACGTCACAACGCACCGCGAGCTCGTACCCCGGCAAAAGCTCTTGCTTCACGTCCTGGTCAATTGCTGGTAACGTCGACATAAGTATTTCCTCCAACCAATGCCGGCGGATCCGCCATCCGCCGGCATTTACTCTCGATGGCAATTGCCTCTCCCCTTTGAAAAGCAAACCATCGAGAACTCAATCGAACAAACTCTTCGCAGCCGCGACGTAACCAGCCCGCGGGAATTCGACCAGGCGTCGCGAGTACAGGCGGCCAAGGTAGGCATCCCGGCTCGAACGCTTGAACCCCGCGGAATCCAGCGAATCGCGAGCAACTTCCAACCCACCGTGATCGACGACCGCGTTCAATAGCTTCAATTCGCCATCGGGCAACCGCCGGCGCCACCACTCGAGCAATTCATTTCCGGTTGGCAACGGTTCGAAGTTCGATCCCAGAGCCGCAATACCCTCATCCGTGACACGAACGCGCCCCCGGCCGGCATCGGCAACGTAACCTTTGCCAATCAGCCGACCAATGTAGGCATCCCGGCTTGACCGTTTGTAGCCGGCCAGGGTTGTAAGTTGATCGCGATCGAGCTCCCCGAATTGCGCGCACGCGGTGAGAATGGCGCGTTCCCCTAGCGGAAGAGCACCGTTTGATTCAGCGGATGACGGGACAACATGCGAAACAACGTGAGGCGCCGGCGGATCAGGATTCGCGTATTTAAGGACTCGTCCTCCCTCACCCGCCGGCGCAGGTTTTGGAGTGCCGGCCGGCAGCTCCAAACTTCCAGCACACGCGGTTAACGCGCGCTGTGCCATCTCGAAATTCTTCCGGACCAGGTTCATGCGGTCGACGTACGGCCGTACGGCCGAAGCTACCGCGCGATCGACCGTCTTTTGATCGAATCCGGCCGGCGCATGGGATTTTGCTTTGGTTAGTTCGGCCTTCAGTGTCCGGATCTCAATCCGCAATTCCGCTTCGGTGCGGGATTTCTCTTCCGCTTCTTTCGGCAGATCCGCCAGCTTCGGCAGTAGTGCCTTGATCTTTTCCGGTGCCGGCGGCGGCGGCGTGGTGTGTTTTGTGAACGCTTTCGGATGCGTGGTTTGAATCTCACCGATTTTGACAAGGATGCGTTCGGTGGAGATCGCGCGCCCCAACGCAAAGAAGTTACCAGGCGGAAGTAATTGCAATTCGCGCATGAACGCGCGTTCGTCCGATCCCTTCGGTACTCCCAGGATCTCCGCACAACGTTTTCGGTCGATATCTTCGAAGGTTGGACCGATTAAACGGTTTTGCAATTGGCTCGAGGCATCTTTCGCCAGGGCAGACAAACGTTGTGTTGCGAACAGCGGACAGAGCCCGCGCTTACGGCCGCGGGTGCACAGATCCACCATCGATCCGTACGCTTCGCTTTCCCCCTTTTCAGGGCAGAACATGTGCGCTTCGTCGACGACAACAATCACCGGTGTGCGCAACTCTTTCGGCGCTTCGAGCAGCGAATCAAGAAACACGCGCACGAATGCATGACGTTGCCCGGATTTCAATTCGTAGAGATCACAAACAGCGGAAGCTTGGAGCTCGAGCAGACGGTGTGCGAGCATGCCGGCCGAACGCGGATCCGCGGGAGTTTCCCCACCTTTGCCGACCAGGACATACGGAAATTTCTCGCGCAGCGTGGAAAACTCCCCTTCCGGATCGATCACAATCACTTGCACGCGGCCGAATATCTTTTCCATCAGCAGCCGCAACGCCCAACTTTTCCCACCACCAGAGCCGGCCTGTAACAACAGGCGAGTGGCTAACAGAATCTGGATATCGAACCCAACCGGTTTCCCCGCGGCGGTACCGATAATCACTCGATTCATTTAGATCGCCTTGCAAGCCGTACACCGAACCACATTCCAAGCAACAAACACACGACAGGCAAAACCTGATGAATCGTGTTCGCTACGTGCTCATTCATTTCCAGAATCCGCCCCACCAGAGAATGAGCGATTGCACCGCGGTTGCAATCAGCACCAACCAAAAACTCGCGCGTTCTTGTTGGCCGTGACGATGCGCAGCCACAGCTAAACCGAACGAAAACAGGATCACCATCAGGATTGCCGGCGGGTGCATCATTTCTCACTCTCGCTATTCGCCGGCGGATCCGACCGTGCACCGGTTGGCAGTTCTGCCATGCCGGGCGCCGGCGGCAGCGGCACAAGGAGCTCAATCAATCGTTTTGCGATCAACCATGCTTCCGGTATGTGGTGACACCGACCTAGTGCATAGATCACAATCGGCGCTTCCTTGGCGTTTAGTTCTAAGTTGACTCTTGCCAATTCCGTTCTCTCCTGGCGCGGGTGCGCAGAATTCGAATTCGCTCGAGTGCCGCTTCTATCTCTGCCGTGGTGAGCGCCCACGTATCGGTGTTCAGCATGGAAACGATGTGCACCTTGAAATCCTGATAGAACAGCAGTGCTTCGCCGGCGGCGCCGAAGTGATCGAGCAGAATCGCAAACGCCAGTTGTGCCGGACCAGATCCCAGATATCCCCATTCGAAACCGGTTGGAGAATGGTTCACGTAGCGGTAACCGCCATCTAACATCGATGCGCGCTTCGTGCGATCGTCAATCACGGAAACGATCGCGCGTCCCTGGTGACGACCTCCGACATAGGTTGCCATCATCCGTCCCGCCGTCCATCGCGAGAAGAGAAGACTACGAAAGAACCGCTACGAAGCCCCTCGTTGAATTCCGCCAGTTGCGCGGCGATCTCGAACAGCGCACTCATCTGTTTCATCTGTATCGACACTAAGCAATTTTGGAAATCGAGTGCGTCGTTCGGTTGACCGACCCAAGCCTCATGCACTCGATCGTAAGAAGCGCGAGCATGCTCTCGAATCTCTTCGGCCGTCATTTGCTCACCCGGCGATGAAATCTCTCACTTTTCAGCGGCGCATCGATCAGCCTGAATCGTTCGTTTAATTCCGCCAGTTGTGCGGCGATCTCGTACAGTGCCGAATACAACAGGGTAGTCAACATCTCTCCTCTGTCCGGATTTTGAATTCTGATAGCTTCGACGTTGCGTTTCATTTCCTCGCGGATCTCTTCGGCCGTCATTCGCTCGCCCCATGAAAAAATCCCAACACGTTCGCGGACGCGACACAGATCACCACTACGATGAATTCCAAGATAGGAAGTCTTGGAAGCACCAACGCAATCACAATGATCGGCAGAAGGTAACCAGCTAGCGTCCACACGAATGACCTCGTAATCCTCACAATGAAAGGGGAAGAATGGAAAAACCGTGTCAGAATAGGCACAGGCAACACGCAAAGTGTCACGCCGAAAACCGCGGACGCCGGTCCGGTTTCATCCTATGGGGAAAGTAAACCGGATCCGGTTCCGCGAGTTTGCTCTAGGCGATGACTTCGCGACCTCCTTTCCTCACCGCGTTTCGAACGGCAACCAAGAAAAATCAGGCATTCATCTCGCGATAGATTTCGACCTGGCGCGCGAGAATGAACGTGCGCGGTTCGAGCTCGAGCTCATGGAACGGCCGCGTATCGTCCGGATGTTCACGGCGATATTCTTCAAGAGCCTGGTGGAAAGCTTCGGTGTGTTGGGTGGGACTTCCCCATTCGAGTGTCACTTAGCACCGCCTACTACTGCATAGAAGTGCCAAACGAAAATGTCGTCTTGAACGGTGCCAATATATTCAGCATTCGAAGCATCGAACGGATGCCCGGTGCCAACGCACAACACTTTCACCGGAAGTTTTGCCGATACATCCGGACCAACTTCAACCCAGAGGCACGGGCGGTGCTGCATCTGCACAGTAAGAAATCGGTGAGCGCGAGGAATCTCAATTTGCTGGACGTCTTTGATAGCAAGCGGAAACTTCCAAATCGTGCGCGCAGTGCTCATTCGGCACCGCCGGCGAGAAAATGAGTGAGCGGGGACCCAAGTCGACTAAGGTCGGTTTTACGCGTGAAAGCAACCGCTCTAACGGTACCGTCCCGGTCGGGCGCTCCGTACCGATACGTGCGTTCGTTTATATGGGGTGTAGGTGTCGCGCGATCATAGGCGCGGAATTTTTCACAGGGTAGCTGTGATACCGTGGGCTCGATTCCGGAATCAGCGGGGCGCTCCGGAATGGGTGCGGTGTGGCGTGCTCGCGCCATACTTCCTCATTTCGAGTGCTCCGTTTTTTCGTCCCTATCTCTGTGATTGGTCGACCAGGAAGGATGCGGGGAAAGGACTTATGAGTCCCCTGCTCTAACCGCTGAGCTACGGGCCCCACGAACATCATCCCTTGCGCTTTCCGTGGCCGTCAACCGAAGGATCAAAAGACAGGTTGAAAAACCGAAGCACCGTGAGATTTAAAAACTGATGAAACCTACCGGACGGTTTCAAAAATCCGGTTTTGCGTGTCTGAGTCTAGCACCGAAGTCAATGTGCTGTAGCAGACATTTCGACCAATCCCTTAACCCCCTGTTAGGCCAACAACTTTAGTAACGTTACCGACTTAAATTCCACAGAATGAAGAGATTTCCACAGTGAGCATTAGTACTTAATTGGGTTCCTTTGGTACCGTCGACGCGCCGCGGAAACGGGCGCATTCTGGTGATGTAAGGCGGGGGAGGGTTTTCATGCGTAATAGTGCAATTACACTTTTGATGCTTTTCGCGCTCGGATCCGCGGCCGCGGCGCAACAGTGTTCCGATGGCTATAGCTGGAACGGAAACGGTTGCGTCGCCAACCAAAACCGCGGCGCACTGCAAACCGTTCTCAACCAAATGGCGCCCGGTTGCCATGGATCCATTCAGGCCTATATCACTTCCTCCGAAACCGGTCCGGTCGTTCACGATCGTTTGGGAGCGCGCGTCAACGCCGGCGATCCGCTTACCTCTGCTGCTTTTGTTCAGGCAACCGAAAACGTGATGCGAGTCTTCAAGACGGAATTCCCCGGCCGTGAAACTACGATCGCGCTCGCGGCCGCGAACGAAATAAACGCTTGGGCCATCACCGGTCAAAACGGTTGGGTGTGCGTACCGACCGCAATGGTTTCATTCATGGGAAACGAAGACGAAATCGCATTCATGGTGGCGCACGAACTTGGTCATACCGTCGACGACGAGTGCCGCGCGCGCACTCAAATCACGCGCGAGAATCAGACGGTGTGCGAGATCCGCGCCGACGAAATCGGCTACCGGCTTTTGCGCACGGCCGGCTATTCCCCGTACGCGGCCGCGGGCATGTTCGGCAAACTCGAAATGTATCTTGGTGACACCAGCACCGGCATCAACGGATTTTTCCGGCAACTCTCGATCGATCACCCCATCACACCGAAGCGAATCGAGAACATGCGGCGCTTACTGGCAGCAGAGGCGCGCTAAAGGACCGGCGGCGGCGGATTCTGGAAAATCGATAGATCCGGTCTATATACCCAGAGTTTTTGATTGTTCCACGGAGAATTTTCGTCCTGGTCGTACAGGGTTTCATGCGGGACTATCCCAAGATGCCCCGCTCTGAAAGCACAACAAAGAAACCCATCACCATTTGGTAAAACCCATCGGCAGAAATCGGTCATACTGCTCGCCCACGGGTGATTGTGTTTCTCGGAAAATTTCATCTTGCGGGGGTTGCTTCCAGGAATGCCAGGGTACGGATTCGCTCTTCGATGAACGACATTCGTTCCAGTTGGGATAACGCTTCCCAAATATCTTTTGCAAGTGTGATCGATCGCCAGGCCAACCGTTCTAGGCGCTGTACGCGATCGATCAGTTGCCTGTCTTTCTCGCTAAGATCGTCCACGGATGAGCCGCATTCTATCAAAAAGTTTATTGCACGTTCGGCCGGCGAATCGGTTGACCGAATCCCACCACACCCTGAGGTTTCTTTGCCGGCTTACGATCCAGTGCGAGCACCCCTTCAAGTTTTGATTTCATGCGAATGTGGGAGTAAGTATCCAGCATCTTTTTCGAGACGTGTCCGGCTAGCTCAATCACGGTGCGCTCACTCACGTTTTCATCCTCGAGCAGTCGCGTAATCACGTGGTGCCGTAAATCGTACATGCGCAACGTGGGCATGCCGGCAGCCTTGCGCAACTTGTCCCAAGCTTTTTTCCAACTGGTTTGCGGTTTGGTCGGATCCGCGTCGCCAGTAGGGGAAGGAGCTCGATGCGGCAACAAGTAGTGATCCCCCTCAACCGCACCGAGCTCCCTTGCGCGCTGCGACAACTTTTTGACCGCTTCGCCGGCGGTTTCATTCAACGGAATGGTGCGCACCCGGTACTGATTTTTCGCACCATCAGAAACGGTGATCGTACCGTACGGCGACGCCGGACCGGGCTCGAGCTCCACATCTCGCAATCGCAACATCCGAATTTCGCCAGGGCCGGCGGTTGTGTTCGCAGTAATCAGCGAACACAGATACGCAACCTGCCAGCGCGGTTTCGACATCGCGGTTTGGAACAATACCGTTTCCTCGGTTTCCGACAACGCACGCCCGGCTTTCGCCCGTGGCATCGGCAATGGTTTGTAGTACGGCGCGATCGGCGCCCACAATGCCGCGCGCGTCAAAATCTGGGAAAGGGTATTGAGTTCGTGATTCACGCGCGACGGGCCGGCCTTGCGTTTCCAGCCGACACCCTCAGAGCGAAGCTTCTGGTACTGCTCTAAATGACCGATATGAATTTCGGCCAGGGTGAGCGAACCGAAAAACACTTCCAACCGCTTCAAATTTTTCTCGTACTCGGAAAGCGAAGCCGGGCCGATCGTTCGTTTGTGCGTATCGAGCCAGACCCGTGACGCTTCCATAAATCCGAGACGAGCCAACGTACCAGGCTCAATCATTGAGTCCCGCGACCGTTTGCAAGCCGGACAATCTTTGTGACCGGCGGAATGTTGTACCAGAGGTAAAAAGGGTGAACTACCAGAGAAACGGTGCATGCAAAATACTCGGGGCCTGAAGGTGACAAAAGCGTGGGGAGGGTTTTTTTACAAATTCAGAACAGCATATCCGGCGGCGCAACCGGCGCGTTCTTGACTTTAAGGTAAACCCTGTAGGGGGTTTCGCCTAGTAAAAACGCGGTTCACTGCCGTTTTTACCAATTGACAGACGCGATGGACGGAGTACTTTGGTCACCACTTCAGCCCTTGCTCTATTGAGTAGAATTACCCCGCGCCCATGTCACGAAAACCGAAATGTCGGATTCACCACATTGATCTAGTCTGCCCCAGGTGTGAGGGATTAAAAGGAATGCGCGCCGCCAAAAAGTCGGTCACGGTGGAACAGTTCAGGGAGTGGGGCAAAAAGGGCGGCCGGCCGAAAAAGAGCAAAACGCCGGCGCCGCATGAATCTTAACCGCCTATCTGTTTCAGGTACCCCAAGGTTGTTTCAGGCGCGATCGTCACCGCCAGATCGCGAGAAAGCCAGGTAGCAACCTGACGCGCGTATTTGTTGGGATCGTTGTCATCATCAGACGGCGCGTAGATATCGAAAAAATTCCGCAACGTCGATTCATCGGTGAGGTTGTGCGACCCGCCAAGCTTGGCTTTGATATCGTTCAGCAGTGCTAGCCAGCCATCCGCCATCGTAGTGAATACCCGGTAACCGCCGGCGTCGACCGGCACCAGCAGCCCCGGCATCGGTCGAAGGTTGCCAGGGTTGCGATTGCGCCAGGCAACCGACCCGCGCGGATATCGGGGATCGACACCAGGCGGAACCCACCCTTCGAACCGGTGAATCGAATCGGCTAGTGCTTCAATGAGTGTCACGTTTTTTGGAAAACTCGCGATCTATCATTTTTCGCACCGTTAGCCGGTTCCGATAGAAAGGCATCAGCTTTCGCCAGAGTGCGCGGCGCGCTTTCTGTCTGGCAGCTTTCTCGGCTTTCATGCGGTTACAGGTGCGCTCGGTGCCGGACCAATCGGTAACGGTTTGCCGGCCGTTTGCACGGTGCCAGGATCGAGCGAGTTCAACAGATCCGCGACACCACCGGTGATCTCTTCGCATGCCTTGGTAAATGCCGCTTCGTTGGCGATCTTGTGACCGCTAACGAGCTCCGATGTGCGGATGATATTCGCGACCAGGGGAGTAGCCGCGGCGAGCTTGGCGGGCCCCGTACCGGTGCCAGTAAGCAACGCTTCGGCGCTCACCACCACTTGCCCAATTGAAGTGAAATCATCTTTCACCGTGTTCACGGTTTGCACGGTTGTGGCGCTCGATCCAAAGAACGGCGCGACCAGGGGAAAAATTCCGGTGATGACGGCGATTCCTTGCGCCAGCACCGAACCCAACTTTTTCAAAAACGTCATACGCTTTCCTTTCGGATACATCGCAGCTAGAAAACTGTGGATCCGTTCGAATAAGCCGGACACGTCATCGCCGGCGATCGCGAGAGCCATTCCCGGAATGCTTTTTATTCTTGCGACATTCCCGGCAACGTTTGGGTTCGTTCTGAAAACCCTGTTCCGCGTAAAACTGTTGTTCGCTAGCCGACCAGCTGAAATCGGCTCTACACTCCACACACTTCAAAATTTTGTCTTCCCTTACCGTTGCGATCCCCGTCATTGCTTTTCAGTTGCGAGAAACTGAGTTAAGAGAGGCGCCGCACTTGCGTCCGGCGCCGTACCTCCGCTCTGATTCCTCGCTACTCCTTTCGAGCAACTAGTTTGGTTTTACAGGCGTCACCGCTTCGGTTCCGGTGATTGGTTCCGATGCGGCCTTACTGTACTTTAAAAATTCGCGAATGAATTCCTGCAAGCGCGGTAGGTTTTGCAAAGCCGGTTGCAAAACCGTGCGCGTCTGAAACAACTCGGTGAGTCCCTTTTCCCCGAGCCCGGCGAGATACGCGCTCAATCGCTGGTCTAGCCGATCGAGAAACAAATAAACTTCTTCCGCGGCCTCTGCCGTCGACAACGGTTCGCGCAGGATTTCAATTATTTTTGACTCGATGAACTCAAGGGGCGGGCCTGGCATATGAGCTCCGTTCTGTTGAACCGGTTGCGCCCCATTCGCCGGCGGTTGCATGATCGTCGGATTCGGTGCACCAGGCGGAAGTACACCAGGTGCACCAGGTGGAAGCGACGGCGGCGCTTGACCGGTACGCATCACCACGTCCCGTTGTGCTTCCATTCCCATGCGCCACTCGCGCAACGCATCGCCGGCAAAGCCAGCAATTTGCGGCAAGGAACGAACCAGTTCGGCGCCGGTCGACATCGCCGGACCGGAAGGCGGTGGATTCACCACGCGCTCGAGTGCGGTCGAAATGATCTTCTCAACCAGGGGATTTTGCGCAGCCGCGGGATTCATTGCGGTCATCAAGGTTTGAAAGACCGTGAGCATTCGCGCCATCGACTCAAGCGGATCCGGCGGATTCATGGCGCGCGCCATCATCACCCGCATAAACTCGCGCGTGACGTCATCACCCCCGCCACCGCCGGCGCTCAACCGTTGCACCACATCCGATGCACCACGTAACGCATTGATTGCGACGTTCACCGCTTCCCCTTCACGGTTCGCAACCAGTTGCATCGCAGTTTTCGCAACATCACTGTTTCCGGCATCACTGTTTGCCGGCGTCACGGTTGGGCCGGATCCAGATTCCGCGAAAATGCCCGGTTGGGTATTTTTTGCCGGGCCATCGAACCGCATCCGTTCTTGTGCGACCCATTGCGGACCGTTTTTCAAAATGAGGCGGTAGGTACCACCGCCGTATTTCTGAAACAACGCGAATTCAAACTCTTCTCGATTGCGCAATTCGACTTGCGAACCATCCGGCATCGCCATGAACCGCGCACACTTCTCGATCGGCATTGAAGGGCCGGTTTCCGCGAGAATTCGGTAGATGTAGAGCAGATGACGGTCAGGAGGGGAGCCCCAATCGACAGGAAGCCGCGACAAATAGTCGAAGAGGCTCTTATTGGTGGGATCGTTCGAGGAATCAGCAGGAAGAACGCGGGTTTCCGTGGTTTTGACCACGGTCCGATTGATTTCGGGGAGATCGGCAGCAGTTTTCACGCAAACTTGCTCCCGGCACCCACGCAAAGGCAACCGTCACCGGCGTTATACAGGTTTTCCACATGGGTTGCAATCAAAAGTACCGCCCGGTGCACCATAGTGCTGAACCAGTGCTGAACTTAGTGCTGCACTCGCATCGTTGACCCCCCTAGGAACCGTCATGCACAGTGGCAATCGATTCGACTCTCGATATCCCCGCTTCGCGTGGTGCGAATCAAACCGGCCAAAGCGCCCGGTTAACACGCAAACACCACGCGAAGCACATTTCTTCCCCGCGAGTGTGACGGTTGAGTCCGATTTTTGTCGGTTCCACATCGACGGCCGAACGTTTCTCAACCCCTGGCCTGGCCTATCGCGCGCCCCTGCTATCCGGTGAAGCCGGCACCAAACAAACAATTCAAGTTATGCGGAAACTGGTCGACCAGGCCGTTTCCGACCCGAGTTTCATCCGCTTCGCGAGCGATATCGTGCGGAGTGTGCCGGCGTTCAACGACCTGGCGGAAGCTTCGGCGCTCTATGAGTGGGTGAAACGCAACATCCGTTACACGAAAGATCCCGTCACCAAGGAAAAACTCTATCCCCCGCAAGAACTTCTGAAAATTCGCGCCGGCGATTGCGACGACATTTCGATGCTACTCGGCGCGCTCGGCATTGCGATCGGATATCCGGCGCGGTTGGCAACCATCAGCGCGGATCCAACTCAACCCAACGAGTTTTCGCACGTATACGTCGAGCTCGAGGTACCGCCAGGATCCGGCTATTGGCTTCCCCTTGATGCCGCACGACTCGATTCACAGTTTGGCGTAGAACCGCCGATGTATTTCCGAAAACGTGTCTGGTCCCTCACGGATAACAGTTTTCAGGATCTCCGCGGACTCGGTTGCGAGTGTGGCGGCCAGTGCGGATC
>Ga0210401_10001314_pt1 | contig 28930 bp, 31 predicted proteins | sample IncBWH32MmetaG_FD_150866 | JGI IMG/M metagenome (GOLD analysis project Ga0210401, IMG submission 150866) | Forest soil microbial communities from Barre Woods Harvard Forest LTER site, Petersham, Massachusetts, United States - Inc-BW-H-32-M | ecosystem: Environmental > Terrestrial > Soil >...
GGAGGGTTGGCTTGTTTTATGTATAGAGGCGCGATGCCGAGGATCTTATGAGCGACGATTCCCTGCCCCTCGGGCTGCCGCTTTGGCGGTTGGCGGACGACTCTTGCGAGGCTACGACCCTGTATCGGGAACTGCGCAAGCCGTTGCTGCGGTACCTGGTATCGCTCGGATTATCGAGCGACGAGGCGCAGGATGTGGTGCAGGATGCTTTCGTCAGCTTGCAGCGGCATTTGGCTTCCGGTGGGTCGCAGGAGAATATTCGCAGCTGGGTGTTTCGCGTGGCGCACAATCAGGCGCGGAACCGGCAGAACAGCTATCACCGGCGTTTCGGGGAAGCACTCGATCGCGAGGTTGACTCGATCGCGGATGAGGCGACACCCGAGCAGGCTGTCCTGGAGAAAGAAAAGTTTGGGCAGTTGCGGAAGGCGATCCTTTTGCTGACACAGTCGGAACGTGAATGTCTGCTGCTGCGCGCGGGAGGGTTGCGTTATCGGGAAATCGGGGATGTGTTGGGGATGGCTACGTCCACGGTGGGCGAAACGGTGGAGCGGGCGATCAAGAAATTGGCGGAGAAATGTAATGTGTGACTTCCCAGGAAGACTAGTGGCTTGGCTCGACGGCGAGATGCCGGAGGGCGAGGCGGCCGAAGTGCAACGGCACGTCCAGAGCTGTTTGGAATGCCGGAGCCGAATCGACGCCTATGAGCGGGTGAGTAAGGGCGTGAACGCTTATTGCGACGAAGCGGTAACGACGAAGGTGCATCACGGAGCGGTCCGGTGGGAACTGGTCCTGTCGGCAGCAGCGGTGGTGGGGATTGTGCTCCTTGTAGCGTTTCCGCGCGCGCGGGTCGAGCAGACGTTGGCTCAGCAGACCTTGGCTCAGCCGACCTTGACGCAGCAACGGGTGGCCGCCGCGCCTGCGCTCCACGATGCGGCTGCAGTTGGCTCGGCAGCCAGGGTGTTTGAAACAGCGCCCGCGTCAGAAAATAAGATTCATCGGCGCCGAGCCGCCATGCCAGCACCGATTCAGAACACGAACTGGGTGGCGGCTGAGCCTGGGATTCAGATCGCGATTCCCGCGGAAGCTATGTTTCCCCCCGGCGCTGTGCCCGACGGAATCAATTTCGTTGCGGAGGTGAGTATTGCGCCGGATGGATCGGCGCAAGGGCTTCGCCTGCAACCGCGACTTGTTGGAATGGAAAGGACGACGCAACCATGAAATCAACTTTGAAGTGGGCATCCATTTTTGTTCTGGCAGCTCCGGTTCTGGCAACGGGGCCCGGCGCGTTTGCGCAAGACTCGGGAAATGTGGTCTATCGAACGAGCCAGATCGGAGGCGGCCCATCCCTGCAAGCAAGTGGTGCGGGAACCGCCGTTGCGTGGAGCGCATTCGACAGAGGAGTGAGCGCGCCGGTGCAGGGCGCGCCTTACTCCGCCACGATTACCAATGAATTGGTGCAGACGCTGGCGGACGGCAACCGCATCACGCAGACCAGCAGTGGGAGTACCGCGCGCGACTCACAGGGGCGGACTCGGCAGGAAACCGTGCTGCCGCCGATCGGGAATTTATCGGCTGCGAATGCGCCGCGATTGGTGTTCATCCACGATACGGTGGCGCAGACGTCTTACACGTTGAACTTGACGGACAAGACTGCGCAGAAGATTCCGACTTTTTCGTCCTCGACGACTGGCTCGACGACTGGGCCCGGAGTTATGGGCGGCGGCGTTACGACCAGCTTCGTTAGGGTGGACGGCGGGGTGACTGCGGGGGCCGCGCCGCTGCCGCCACTGCCCCCACCCATGATCGCGCAAGCAACCTTGATCGCGAACGACCAGGCCGAAGTCAGCACGGAAGACCTTGGGTCCAAGACGATGGAGGGCATCATTGTGAACGGAGTGCGGACAACGCGGACCATTCCATCCGGGGAGATTGGCAACGAGAAACCGATCAGCATTGTTACCGAGGTGTGGACCTCGCCGGACCTGAAGACGGTGGTTTACAGCAAGCGCAGTGATCCGCGGATGGGCGAGCAGACGTTCCAGCTTACGAATATCGTGCGGGCGGAGCCGGATGCGTCGCTGTTCACGGTGCCTGCGGACTTCAAGATCGTGGACGGACCGCAGCGGATCCTCTATCAGCCGAAACAATAGAGCACCAAAGATCTGTATTTAGTCGGTACGCCATGGGGAGCGCTCGGGCCAGTGGGCTAGAGCTTGCGTGGCCCAAGCGGTGGGCTTGTCTTTGTGGCACGACGTGCATGGGTTGGGAATGTTGTATTTGTCGGTCATCGAAGGCGTGATGAAGGCGAACGTGTGAGCCCGTACTTTTGTGTCGGCGATGGTGGTCTGGATTTTGGGCATGTGACAGGCGATGCACTCGCTTCCAGGTGAGCCGTCTTTGTGGTGCGTGTGCTCTTGGAGGGTTAGCGTGCGGGGGCCGTTGAGGGACATTGGGGCGTGGCAGTCGAGGCAAAGTTTGTTGGCGGGCTTGCGGAGCTGGGCGTAGTTGTCGGTGCCGTGGACGTCGTGGCAGGTAAAGCAAGTTATGCCGCGGCGGTACATTACGCTTTGGATGAAATCGTTGCCCTGCATGCGGTTTTTGTGGGCGGTGCCGTCGGCGTAGTGTGTGAAGGTTGTGGCACCTAGAGTGTGATCCTCGAGCTTCCAGAAATCTTGCAGCTTTAGGCCTACGCGATAGCCTACCGGCCAATCGTAGTGATTCCCTTCTATGGGATCGGTGAGCGGGTGGCCTTGCGAATGGCACTGGATGCAGGTGTCGCTGGCCTGGACGTAGTTCAGGTGGGCGGGATTGAGAATGTTGGCGCGGGTGGGATTGGCGGAATGCTCGCTGCCGGGGCCGTGGCAGCGTTCGCAGCCTACGTTCCACTCAGCGACTTGCTTGGTGTGGATGTTGAAGTCGACGGAGTGGCAGCCGTCGCAGGTTGGGCCCGTGGGGCGCTTCATGTTATCGGGGGGATAGAACGGCTCCCACCAGTCGGTACCCTTGGCCACAAAATAGGGCCGCCAGACTTTGGCGGTGACGTCCCATTGGGCGGGTTCGGGGAAATAATCGTCCCCAATTTTGGTGAAGTAACGCTGCTTCCAGACGCTTCCGTAGACGAGGGCGACATCGTCCTTGGTGAACTTGGCGAGCTTGTTGGTGGCGAGGTCGGGGATGATCGCGTCGGGATGTTCGCGCGGGTCGCGGACCACGTTGGCCATCGGGGTTTTCTTCCAGTACGAATAAATTTCGGCGTGGCATTTTTCGCATTTTTGCGAGCCGACATACTGCGCTGAGATCGCAGTTTGCAGTTGCTGGGAAGCTTCCTGGGGCGTTGGTTGGCGGAAGTCGCGAATGACGAGGACTAGCTTCCAGCCGGAGTCGTCGGGTTCGTCGTGGGGATTGCTCCATGCGGGCATGCCGGTGAGACGGACGCCGTTGCGGATGATGTAGTGGAGTTGGCCATCGGTTAGATTTTGGGTTTGCGGGGAGCGCAGATCGGGCACCATTGGGTAGAGATTGCGGCCTACCTGAGTTTGGCCGCTGCCATCGCTGCCGTGGCAAATGGCGCAGCGGTCGGCGAAGTCTGCGCGGGCTTCGTTGAGAATGGTCAGCGTGGGCTTCCAGGGATTTTTGGCGTCGCGGGCGCGACTGGGGATGGAGATATTGCGGACCGTGCGGGCTACGAGTTTTTCCAGGGAGGAAGGCTCGGCATTGGCGCTGAAGCCGCGGCGAATCACGACGAAGCCGTAAATGGCTGCGAGGATTGCGAACACGAGAAGGAGTGAAGCTAGGGTCTTCCAGCGCTTCATGTTAGTCTCTCTGCGATGCCGGAGTCATCTTTGACTCTGCGCGTCGGCATGTGTGGATCGGCGCCGCGATTGAGAGTGTGATCAGGGCGAGCTTAACGCACGATAAATGGATGCTCCGGGCGGGGACCGAGGCGGATTCGTTTAGGCGGGAGTGCGGATAGTCCGTACGTGGGGGCGCGATCGCGGATCGACGTTATGTGGAGGCGGGAGCGGTTTCGGACGTCGCGGGCCGGAGCCACTTGATTTTCCAGACCAGGATGATCAGGAGGGCTAACGCCAGGGTGTTGGCGAGACCGTAGTGGGTTTCTTTGGCGCGAACTACGATTGTGATTATACGCGCCAGATTTACGAGCCATAGAGCGGCCAGGGCGGCAACATACAGCAGGACGGATTTCCAGCCTTGCATGCGCTTCCAGTTCATCAGAAAGACCGTGGCGAAAAGCATCGAGAAGATCTGAATGTTTTCGATGCCGGAGCATTGCCAGGTAATGGTGACGTCGGTGACGGGCGTAATGACGTGGTCGCCTGCGGCATAGGAGCCGGCAACGAAGAAGGAAGCGGCTGTGGCCCAGTGCGGGCCGAGTGTGGCCCAGTGGGCGTGTATTTCGTAGGGCACGACAACGACGAACAGTGCCAGAAGTACGATGAGCACGTAACCGCCGATTTTCATCGGGTGGTCAGCCTGAGAAGTGCGATCACAAACAGGCCAATGAAGAGAGTGAAGAGGGCCTGATGTCCGGAGAACTCATCGCCAGAGATTTGGCCCGGCGGAGGTGGCGGCGGACCCGACGGAGGAGGAACGGGACCAATGATCGTTGGCGGAGGAGTGCTGTGAGAGCCTCCCTGCGGGATGTAGAACGGCGGAACGAAAAAGAAACGGCGCGAATTTGCCGCAGCCGCGGGTACGGCAGCCGCGCCGACGGGATCCGCAGAAGTGGGAGCAGCGTCCGCTACGAGGGTAAGCGGCGCCTCGGCGGGCTCCGAGGGAGCTTCGAGGAGCGCGGGCGGAACATCTTCGCTGGGTTGCATGGGGGAGACGCTTATGAGATTGCCGCAGCGAGCGAGAACGGTCTTGCCACAGAAGGTTATGACGTACTCGCCCTTTTTGATCAGGAGGGGCTTCTGGGCCCACTTGATGTTGTCGCCTTTGCGGAAGGTGCTGAAGGCGGTGATGTCTTCGGGGAGCGGAAACATAGTGGCGTTGCGGTCAGCGCAATCGCCGTAAAAGTCGTGGAGAACCGGATCGTCGTGGACGCGCTCGAAAAATTCGTTGACAGAGCTGAAGCCGCCCCGGAGGAGGGCGAAGTTCAGGGGACGGAACGAGGCGTGGACGAGCGGAGTGGCCGGGGAGGACGGTCCGGGTGTCGGCAAGGCGTCGCCGTGCTGATTCTGCTCGCTGGACGCTCCGGTTATCAACGTCGCGGCCTGGGACCTGTGCGCGTCGTGAAAAGATCGAAAGATAAAATAACCGCCAATGAACAAGATGAGGGTGAGAAGAATTCTCTTATCGTTCATGGGGCTGTTCGATTTCAACCGGGGAGAAGAACCCGAAGAAGTAAAGCGATGGCGTGGCGTTAGAATCATAGCGCCCCTGGAAAAACCGCGGGTCGGGGCAACCCGGAGTGCTGACCCTTCTTTTCCTTTTTTTCGACCGGCGCTGCTTCCGACAAAGCAGCGCGTCCTACCTTGATACTTTCCGAATAGCTCGGAAAACTGTACTGAGCCTACAGAGGGAGCACGCGGAGGTCCATGCGTCTTTGGTGCCGGAAGTACTGGGAAAGTTGATTGGTACTCAATCTAAACTCCGTGCGATCAATGCGTTAAATCGTGCGTGAAACTGCCGAGAAAATCAGATCGGTTGCGCACGAGTCTCTTCGCCTCGAGCAGAGATAAAGATTGTCCACAATCGGAGACTATTGGAACTGTTTTTGAAATGTGGCCAGTTGAGTTTTGAGATCGGCGACTTCGGCGCGGAGGGCGGCGACTTCATTTTCGAGGCGCGCCAACCGGGGGGAATCGGACGGAGCGAGTTCGGGTTGTTGGACTAATGATGATGGCGAGTCAGTATGAGCCATTTTGGGAATGGACTCTTCCACGTCGCCGGAAAGGAGATGGGCGTAGCGGGCCTCCTTTGTGCCAGGTTGGCGAGGTAGAACTTTGACGAGGGGCGGCTGGCGGTTTATGAGCAAGTTGAGGGCGGAGTGAACGGCGGCGAGATCGTCGAATTGATAGAGGCGATCGGTGCGGGTGCGGAGTTCGCCGGGAGTTTGCGGGCCGCGGAGAAGGAGCACGCAGAGCAGGGCGATTTCGTGGCGGTGGAAATTGAAGACTTCCGCGAGGCGGTGTTCGAACTTGGGGACGCGGCTGTCGGTGGCAGCAGAGCGTGCCAGGCCTTGCTGGCTCAGCGAATGGAGCGCGCGGCGAATGGCGTCTTCATCGAGATCCATGACTGGATCGCGATTCGATTTTTGGTTGACGGCGTTCAGGATGGCGTTCAGAGAAAGCGGGTAATACTCGGGCGTGGTGATTTCTTTTTCGACGAGCGAGCCCAGGACGCGGGCTTCGACCGGGGTCAGAGTGAAGTTCACAGGGAATAATGATACACAAAGCGGAGAGCTTGCGCTTTGCGTGAGACTTCGACACGGCGCGCCCGTTGCCGGGAGCGCGGCGGAAATAGATGGATAGGTTACGCGCCGGGGACGGAGATGTCGCGGTGCTCGGACGCGGATTGCGACGGCGTAGAGACAGAGAGTTCCTGGTCTTCCCGTTGAGCTTGGGCGATGGCGGAGAAAACGTCGCTCGGTTTGCAGGGTGAAGGGATAAGGTCAACGGCACCGTGACTGAGAGCTTCGAGGTATTCGTCCCAGTCGGCCAGGCGCGAGGTCACGACGATGGGAACTCTGCGGGCCGGAGTTTGCGCGACGGAGATAAGATCGCGGTAGGTTCCGTCGGTGAGGCGGCGCTCGCAGAAGACGAGGCCGACATTTTGTCTGGCGAGGAGATCGTGGCACTCGTGGAGGCGTGAGGCATGCAGCGGGCTCCAGCCGTCCTTTTGTAGGATGGATGTGAGCGCACGGCGGTGGTCGAGATCCGGAGAAACCACGAGGATTTGCGGACGATCGTTCATGTATTTCTCCCCAAAAGAGTGTCTGAATACTGATGCGCGCCTGTTGTTTCGAATTCGTTCGAGGGAGCGCGCTGGAAACGCCCTTGAAACATGGACAGTTCGTTTGCGGAAAGCATCCTAGGCGCGAGCGATGCAGGCTGCTATCCGATAATTACCTTAGTCCTGAAAAATACATACTGCAATAGTACTTACTTGGAAATCTTGCGATTTTTGTTGGGAAAAGCGGGCGTTAACGTTAACGCGGATTAATTTCTTATCTTTCTTATTCTGGGAATTGACCGTTAACGTTAACGTGGGATTTTTTTCTGACATCGAGGAATCTGCGCTCGGGCTGACGCGGACACAGACAGCAGTGTCTGTGCTACTGGAATTCTCGCTGCTCACCGGGAAGCGGCCTGCGATGGAAGCGAGACTTCGGAACATGCTTGGCTTGAAATGACGTTCGAAGACTCGTCGCTTGATTCTAATGTATAATTCGGTGCATGCGGTCGTGGCGGAACTGGCAGACGCACTAGCTTGAGGTGCTAGCGCCGCAAGGCATGGAGGTTCGAGTCCTCTCGACCGCACCAATTTTGTAGTGTTCACCGCTGGCGCCGCTGATTCTATTTGCTCTCCGAAATCTCGCTATTCTAAAAGTCCGTGATAACTCGCCGCAGTTGGCATTGGCGTGGGCGTCATTGGACCGGTGTGACAGGACGCAGGGGGCCGGGCGGGGCCTTCGAAGCTCAGGGTAAACAAGCCCCGCCCCTACAAAGGTCAAGACTCAGGGATGGCTTGCCCGGCGAGCACTCCTGAAACTAGCCGCGTGTTTATCTCGGGCCGAGCAACCTCGAATTGTCGACCGCGGATCGCCGGGGTGTCGAGAAATTCAGACGTCGTTGGGTCGGACGAAAGGTTGCTCCTGGCGAAAGCGCCCGCTACAGATACCGCACCAATCTGCGATTACGGCTTTTTCGGTTGCGGTGTGGGCGTGGTTGCTGGAGGTTGGGCGCTCGGCGCGGTGCTCGATTGCGGCTGCGCTGGCACCGGTGTCACTGGCGCTGGCTTTGCGGGAGCGGCGGCGGGCTTGGAGAACTTTTCGAGGATAGAGTTGCCCTGCCCGGTGGCTTTGTCGGTGCGCAGGACCAGGGCCATGGCGCAGATCATGAACATTACGGCGCACCAGGTTGTGGCTTGCGAGAGAAGTGTGGCGGCGCCGCGTGGGCCGAAGGCGGTCTGGCTGCCTGCGCCGCCGAAGGCTCCGGCGAGGTCGGCGGCTTTACCGCTTTGCAGCAGGACGACGATGATCAGCACCAAGCAGTTCATCACGAAGAACGCGGTCAGGAGCCATCCGGCAAAACGGAAGCCCAGAATTATAATGGCGATGCCGATCAAGAGAGAGATGGTCCACTTCATCCAGCCTGGCATTCCTTGCATTTCGAATCCTCGCTAAATTGTTTGCGATTGGCCGCTTGCTCGTGTCGTCCCCGAGGGTTGAAGACGCCTCGGATATGACGCTGAACGGCGTGGCTGCGGCCGCGCCGTGACGTTCTATCTTACGACTACTTCAGGCACGCCGGGCTAAAGCCCAGCGCCTACACATAGATAACATCGCCTGGGCGGTCACTCGAAATTTACGATTGACGCGAATGACTTCGGGTCCAGGCTTGCTCCGCCTACTAACGCGCCGTCCAGTTCTTGCTGGGCCATCAATCCCTTGATGTTGTCGGGTTTGACGCTGCCACCGTACAAGATGCGTAGGGCGGAGGCGTGAGCAATGGAGAATTGCTCGGCTGCACACCGGCGAATAATACTGTGCGCTGCGGCAGCAATTTCTGGCGTTGCCACCTTACCCGTCCCAATCGCCCAGACTGGTTCGTAGGCAATCAGGATACGGGAGAATTCCTCGGGGGTCAACGCGCCAGGCCCGCCAGTGAACTGACGATTCAGGACTTCCTGCTCGAGGCCGGCGGTGCGCTCTTCGTCCGTTTCACCGAGGCAAACGATGGGGATGAGGCCGGAGCTGAGAGCCATCAGAGATTTCTTGGCCACATTGTCGTCGGTCTCCCGGAACAGCTGGCGGCGTTCGGAGTGGCCAACGATGACGTAACGGCACCCCGCTTCCACGAGCATTGGGCCAGAGACTTCGCCGGTGAAGGCACCTTCTTTGCTCCACGAAACGTTTTGGCCAGAAATAGCGATGCGCGTGGACTTTGCGCATTCGGCAGCAGCGGAGATGGCTGTGTAAGGCGGGGCGACGACAATGTTGCAGTGGGTCGAGTGCGCGACCAAAGGCGTGAAGGCGGAGAAGAAGGCGCGGGTGTCGGCGATGGTCTTGTGCATCTTCCAGTTACCGGCGATTACGCGGCGGCGGGTCATGAGTGCCTCCGATTCAGAGAACAAAGAAAGAGATGCAACCATCGGGGCTCGGGGTAAACTTTTCGGAACTCACGGTAAACAGAGGCAGGGTACGCTGAAATTTCGCGGAGACGAGAGGAGGTCATTTGTTGGTTAGGGCTTCGACGCCGGGGAGTTTGCGACCTCCCAGGAACTCCAGGGAGGCGCCTCCACCGGTGGAAATGTGGGAGATTTTGGTGGAGAGGCCGGATTGGTGGACGGCGGCTACGGAATCACCGCCGCCGACGATGGAGGTTGCGCCTGCGGTGGTCGCCGCGGCAACCGCTTTGGCAATTTCGAGGGTGCCTTTCGCGAAGGCGGGCATTTCGAAGACGCCCATCGGACCGTTCCAGACGATGGTCCTGGATTTGGAGATCTCGGCGGAATAGGCAGCGGCGGTCTTGGGACCGATGTCGAGACCCATTTGATCCGCAGGAGTGGCGGCGATGTCACAAGTAGTGGCTTTGGCATCGGGCTTGAATTCGGGAGCTACGACGTGGTCGGCCGGGAGCAAAAGCTTGAAATTCTTCTGCTTGGCTTCGGCGAGGAGGCGTCTGGCGAGGTCGAGCTTATCCATCTCCACCAGGGACTTGCCGATTTCCAGGCCTTGCGCCTTTTCGAAGGTGTAGGCCATGCCGCCGCCGATGAGCATGACGTCGGCGATCTTCATCAGATTTTCAACCACTTCGATTTTATCGCTGACTTTCGCGCCGCCGATAATGGCTACGAATGGCCGGGCAGGATTGGTGACCGCTTTGCCGAGATAGGCGAGCTCTTTTTCCATGAGCAGGCCTGCGGCGGATTGCCTCACGAAGCGCGTGATGCCGACTACGGAAGCGTGGGCGCGATGGGCGGAGCCGAAGGCATCACAAACAAAGAGGCCGTCACAAAGCTTCGCCAACTGTTTAGAGAAGGCTTCGTCGTTCTTTTCCTCTTCAGGATGGAAGCGCACGTTTTCTAAAAGGAGCACGCCGCCGTCGGTGAGCGCTTTGCTTTTTGCTTCGGCGTCGGGACCTACGCAATCTTGGGCAAAAACCACATTGCGTTCCAACAGCTCCGCCAGTTTCTTGGCGACCGGGGCCAGCGAGTATTTCGGATCGGGACCGCCCTTCGGCCGGCCTAGATGCGAGGCCAGCACCAGGCGTCCGCCCTTTTGGATGGCCAGGCGGAGTGTCGGTAGGGTTTCGCGGATGCGCGTGTCATCCGTGACTACACCGTCCTTTAGCGGGACGTTGAAGTCTGCGCGGATGAAGACGCGTTTGCCGTGGAGGTCGAGGTCGTTGATGGTTAGCTTGTTCATGGTTCGTTTTGTGATTTTGTTTGTTGCTGCGCTTGTGCGTTGATGGCTTTGAGATGTATTGGGCGCGATTTTGCTCGTCGGTGTCAAGCTTGCTTCGCCAACAGGGACACAGGCAGGAGCGCCTGTGCTACCTAAAACTTAGACGCTACGAGCTTGATCAGGTCGCGGCAGCGGCAGGAGTAGGCCCACTCATTGTCGTACCAGGCCAACACCTTCACGCACTTGTCGCCGACGACTTTGGTGTAGCCGGCGTCGACGATTGAGGAATTCGAATTGGCTTTGAAGTCGGAGGAAACCAGTTCCTCTTCGGTGTAGCCCAGGATGCCCTTCATCGGACCATGCGCCGCGGCTTTCAAAGCGGCGTTAACGGATTCGACGGTGGCCGGCTTTTCGACAAAAACCGTGAGGTCCACAACGCTAACGTTCGGTGTGGGGACACGCATCGCATAGCCATCGAGTTTGCCTTTGAGGGCGGGGATGACCAAGTGCAAGGCTTTGGCAGCGCCCGTGGAGCTGGGGATCATATTGATGGCAGCGGCGCGGGCGCGGCGAAGATCCTTGTGCGGCAGGTCAAGGAGCTTCTGATCGTTGGTGTAGGAGTGAATCGTGGTCATGGTGCCGGCAGTGATGCCGAAAGTGTCTTGCAGAACCTTGGCGACGGGCGCGAGACAGTTGGTGGTGCAGGAAGCGTTAGAGATCACGTTGTGCTTGGCGGGATCGTAGGTATTGTCGTTGACGCCCAGCACGAAAGTAGCGTCCGGGCCGTCGGCAGGGGCGGAGATAATAACTTTTTTCACGGGCGCGCGCAGGTGCTTTTTGGCGTCCGCGCCTTTGGTGAAGAGGCCAGTCGACTCGACAACAACGTCAGCGCCCACCGAAGCCCAGTCAATTTCCGCGGGGTCCTTGGTCTTGAAAACCTTGAAGCTCTTCCCTTCCACGGCGATGGAATCGTCGGTGTGGGTCACCTTGTGGTGGAGATTGCCGAGGATCGAATCGTACTTGAGAAGGTGAGCGAGTGTGGCGGCATCGGTGACGTCGTTAACGGCGACGAACTGGATATCTTTGTCATCCAGCGCAGTGCGCATGATATTGCGTCCGATGCGGCCGAAACCGTTGATACCTACCTTGATGGGCATTCTTCCTCCGATGGAATCGTCACGCGAAGCGAGCCGGCGCAGACTAGAAATCGGCCCATGTGTGAACTAGAAATGCTATGGGCTGCGAGAAAAAAAGTCAACGCGGTCCGAGCGGAAGGTTTGCGGCGGGAGTTATCAAGAGGAAAGACGCAACGTGAAAATGCCTTACACCGGGCCGTTACACGCGGCACGATGTAAGGCTCAAAACGATCGAAACTTAGTTCGCACTCAGAGAAAGCCCCTCTCAGTGGTGATCGTGGCGCCAGCGCCAGTAATCGCGCTGCTCATCTTTGTTCAGAGTCGAGTACTCGCGGTAGGGCTCATGCCGACCGGTCCAGTAGGAGCGATAGACCACGACTTCGTGGTTGTTCCAGTGGTGATAATCGTGATGTTCCTCGTCGTAGTAAGTCACCCGCCCAGCGCAACCTGCGCTGCCGAGCGAAACGAACACGGTGGCCGCGAGAACGAGCAAAGCGGTGCGACGACGTCTGGACATGCGCATACGGAAAAATCCTCCTTTTTTGACTTCTCACGTGATTTGCACTTCTCTTGCGGGGACTCCAGGTGGTTCCACCAGAAAGCCAAGGCACTATCTAACTTCTGATTAGATGGTGAATTCGAAAAAAGGACGGCAAAGCGGACGGACAGGGCTCGTGAACATTTATTGAGGGAATTGGCGAACGCTGGTTACGCGGTCTCCTTGGAAGCGGACGAATACGGTTTTTGAGGGTGGTTGGCCGTAGATCCAATCCTCGATTTCGTTGCCCTCGGAATCGCGCTCGCGAACCTTGTGTTCCGGTTTGCCGATGGCCGCGACGACTTCTTCACGGTCCATGCCGACGGCGGGGCGCCGGTCCTGGATGGCTTTCCGCACTTCAGGCGGAAGCGTGTCTGTCCAGTGTACCGAGGCGGAACGTTGCCGGGTGAAATCGAGGAAGGGAGAAAGGATTTGTTTCAGATCCTCGGGAGTAAGATCTGGGACTGCTTTCGTGAATTCCAGAAAGAGCGTACTGCCCATGCCGGGCTGAACTCCCGGCGGACCATTTTCTGAGGTCTGGCTCTGACCTGTGCTCATCGTCGGAATGCCGCCCATGCCGATCTGTACATGGTCTTTCCAGTTTTTCTTGCCACGCCCTCCGCCGTTCACATCCACGACGATCGTGTGTGCACGAAATTCTAGCTTCGTGATTTGCACGTTGTCGCCACTGTTGACGGCCGCGCCGTGAGTCGCCACCGCGCTATTCAACAATTCCGCGCTGACCGGTTTCCCGACATAGTAAAGAAAACCTTCTTTGCCGGCGGGAAGCGGTTTGGTGGCTTTGGCAAATTCTCCCGATACGTAGCGGATCAGGTCAAGTTTCGATTGATCCTGTAACGTCGCCTGTTTCTGGTGGCTGGCCTGCGGCAATTGAGCCGGAGGCTCATCCGTTGTCGAGGATAGGTCGGGCAAGACGGAGATATCTTCGCCGGCGGGAAACGCTGGAATGGAATTGCTGGGAGAGCGAAGACGTTCGACGCCGGGCGCATCCGCAGCAAGCAGAAAAACAGTGAGCGCCGGTATGAGCCAGTTGGGCATGAACACAGTGGCCAGCCGCCCGGTGGCTGGTTACCCCTATTCTATGATGCTTATGGTCTGCTGAACAGATACCTGGCGCATTTTCAGGGGGGCCCTGCGGGGTCGGCACAATCCTGGCCGGACTGAGGGAGGTGGGGGTAAAGATAACGCAGAGACTCTGAGCGCGCTGAGACGCGCGGAGGAAGGAGAGCTTAGGTATTGGACCGGTGAACGGGCGTTGTTCGATCACTAGATCGTCGCCGGAGGACGAGGCCTTGTCCCAAGACGCTTTGTTCTAAGACGTTTTGTTACAAGATATTGTTTTAGGAGACGTTGACCTGGACACCGGACCGGTCGATCTTCATGGGCAGGAGTTGACCGCCCGCATCGGTCACCGCGGACTCAACGCGTTCGCGGGCGTTGGGATCGATCAACAGCACGACACAGCCACCACCACCGGCACCGCAGACCTTTCCCGCTAGAGCGCCCTTGCGGCGTGTGCCTTCGATGATGCGGTCGATCGTTTTAGTGGAGATGGTCGGGAGATTGCGTTTTCGGAAGGTCCACTCTTCACGCATTAGTCGTCCGGCGTCGGTCCAGTCCGATTTTTCGAGGGCGCCGCGGAGCTGTTGGGCAACTTCCGAGATACGGGCGAGATTGTGGTAAACCTTCTTGTTTCCGTTGATGTGTTTCTGGAAGACGTCCCAGTTGTTGATGGCTGACTTGCGCGGCTTGCCGGTGTAACAGAGTACGATGCGGCGCTCGAGCTCGGAGAGATCGACTCGGAGTTCGGTGCGGTGTTCTCCCCCGGGCGGAAGCTCGATGGCGGCGGCGCCACCGAACGCCGGGGGGTAATGGTCCTGTGTGCCGGTGGGGACGCGGATCACGATGGCTTCTGCGTCGCGGCTGATATGAATCCAGTCGGCTTTGCTCTTCCCTGCACCGGTAAAGCGGTCGAGCGCGGCGCATATGGCGACAGCCATGGCGCTGGAGCCGCCGATTCCCGCGCCCGCAGGAGCTTCAGAATCGGTTGTCAGGGTAAAGCCGCCGTCAGGGTTAAAAAATTTAACGATTTCGGCCAGCAACGGAAGCCGATAGCGCTTCCCTTTCACCAAGGCCGCCAGCGAGTCGAAGCTTTCTTCGAACTGGGTATCGCGGGAAACGAGCTTAATGCGGTCGTCACCCTGCGGATGCTGATCGATCGCGCAGGAGGCATAGCGGGTGATCGCCGCGTTTACCGTGACTGCACCGGGATGAAACAAATAGAGGGGCCAGATATCGAGAGTACCGCCGGCGAGGTCAACGCGGGTCGGAGCTTTGGATGCGATTCGCATGGTTGTCCAGTGATGGAATTTGTGGTTGGGGTTCGAGTGGGGTCAGTGTGCCGGAACGAGGAGGCAACCTCAACAGTTGAGGCAAGCGCGTGCGTGCAGAGAGACAACATGCCGCTTCCCTTCCTCTCCGATAGTCGACACTTCCGCGCTCTCACCTGGCCAGCGAAATGGCGGCGGTTTACGGGCCCGCTTTCGTGGTGCCAGGTACTGTCGTCCGAGGTGCTTGTTTCAAACGGACCAACAAAGATGCCAAAATGAGGTTGCGATGATGAATCTCAAGGGATTCCGGCGCCCTCTCCCTGGGACGCAGCCGAACTACTTGCATCCGTCGTATGTCTCGTCGGTCAAGCGCGCGCCGACGAAACCGTTGATTGTGATTCCACACACGCTTTCTGAAATTACCGGCCCGATGTTTGGGGTTGAACACGTCGATGTAAAAGCGTTCGATCTGACCAAACAGCATTCGGGGGAGCCGCTGGGCGAGCGCATTATCGTCAGTGGGCGGGTGCTCGATGAAGACGGAAGGACCGTGCCACATACGCTCGTCGAAATCTGGCAGTGCAACGCTGCCGGGAGGTATCAACACAAAGTCGACCTGCATGATGCTCCACTCGATCCTAACTTTATGGGGTGCGGCCACACACTGACGGATTCAGAAGGACGCTACCGGTTTGTGACCATCCGGCCAGGGGCGTATCCGTGGAAGAATCACTACAATGCGTGGCGCCCGGCGCACATCCATTTTTCGGTGTTCGGCCCGGCGTTTGCGACGCGGCTGGTTACTCAGATGTATTTTCCTGGCGATGCGCTAATCCCCTTCGATCCCATTTTTAATTGCACGGCGGATGAAACGGCGCGCCGGCGATTGATTTCGGAATTCGATTGGAAGACCACGATTCCGGAACAAGCCCTGGGATTCCAGTTCGATCTTGTTCTGGCCGGCCGTGAAGCGACGCCGTGGCAACCTCCGCGGCCCGGTGGAAAGTGAAATGAACATTCGCGCCACACCCTCGCAGACCGTCGGACCTTTTTTTTCGATCGGCTGCGACCGCCTGAACGCGATTGATCTGGTGGAACATGGTGTGTCGGGCGAGCGCATCGAAATCACCGGACGCGTGATCGACGGCGGTGGAAATGGGGTTCCGGATGCGATGTTGGAGATCTGGCAGGCGAACGGCGCGGGGAAATACGCGCATCCGGAAGACCCTCAGGACAAGGCAACCGAAACGGGATTCCAGGGATTTGGAAGGATCCCCACCAACTCGAATGGCGCATTCTGGTTTGCGACAATCAAGCCGGGCGCGGTGCCAGGGCCAAACGGCAGACAGCAAGCCCCGCACATTGTCGTCTCGGTGTTCATGCGCGGATTGCTGCGGCGCCTGGTGACACGAATTTATTTCCCGGACGAAGCGGAAAATGATCAAGATTTCGTGCTCAATTTCGTCGAACCGGCTCGACGCGGGACACTCATCGCAAGAGGGGCCTCCGGAGAAAGTAACAAATTGGAATGGAACGTTATTCTGCAGGGAGAGAAGGAAACGGTTTTCTTTGACATTGGTCTTTGAAAGACTAAGCGCTTGATCAACTCCAGATGCGGCGAGCCGTGTCGACGACGAGCTTGAGTTTTGCCCACTGGCGGTCCTCGGCAATGAGGTTGCCTTCAGCGGTTGAGGCAAAACCGCATTGGGGACTGAGTGCGAGATTTTCCAAAGGCACGAAGCGCGAGGCTTCGTCCACGCGTTTGGCGAGGTCGTCGGGATTTTCCATTTGCGGAACCTTGGAACTGATCAGGCCGAGGACCACCGTCTTCCCTCTAGGAATGAACCGCAGAGGTGCGAAGGTGCCGGAACGGGCATCGTCGTATTCAAGGAGAAAGCGGTCAACGTCGAGGGTTCCGAATAGCTTTTCCGCGATGGCGTCATAGCCGCCTTCGGCGTACCAGTGACTGCGATTATTACCGCGGCAGAGATGGATGGCCAGGGTGACGCCAGGTTTGCGCGCGGCCTGGAAGCAGGCATTGTCGGCTCGCACGGCTTCGTCCAGCGCAATATCCGGGTCGACATTCATTTCCGTCTTGATCCAGTCGCGCCACTTGGGATCCATGAAATAGCTATAACGCGGAGCGTCGATTTGGATGTACCGGACGCCCTGGGAGGAGAGTTCCGCGAGATCCTTTTTCATGATGTCGACGACGGCCCAGAGCAGAGCGGATCGATCCTTATAGATTTCGCCGGTGACACCCTGCTTGAAAGCGATGGCGGGAAATTGCGTGGCGCTAGGAAGTGTAATTTTCGGAGCAACGACGCAGTGCGCGAGCAAAAACGGGACTTCGTGTCCAGTGAGCGAACGGACCTGGCGCAGTTCCTTGACGACGACGCCAGCAACGGTGCTGACCTGCGCATCCTTGATTTCCCCGGCCTTCCAACTGCGCGCCGTGGAGTCGCCGAGGTCGAAGCCCTCGACGGCGTCCTTAAAGTCACTCATGAAATTACGGCGGCGCAATTCGCCATCGGTGGCAAGTTCGAAGCCGAGTTCCTTTTGCTTGGCAATAACCCGCTGAACGTAAGTATCTTCGACACTGCGCAAGTGGGCGGGGTTAGAGGCGGCGTTCTTGCGCGCCTCTAGTAATTCGGGAGGCCGGAGAAAGCTTCCCACGTGGTCGGCCCTATATTGCGCTGACATTTTCGCCGGTTAGCCCCGGTAACCAAGGATGCGAGTTGACATCGGATTGCTGGGAGTTTCAACAGGCCAACGTCAATCCGCAATGAGGAGATAAAATCGTGAGTGACTGGGAAATATGGAGCGGCCTATCGGAATCGAACCGACACCTGAACCTTGGCAAGGTTCCGTACTACCACTATACTAAGGCCGCTCAACTACAATTCTGTTTATAACACGCTGCTTCAGTAGCGACAAGTGTTGCCTGATGGCGCGCCTGCATACATTCAACAGTAAACCATTCAGGAAAATCGCGGTCAGGAGACTTGACTGACGCGCGCCGATTTGACGACCGGCGACCGGCGTTGCCGCTCGGCAAAACGCGAGGCTTTGTCCTTGTCGGTGTACACGCGACCGAATTTCTCCCCGTCCGCGTAATAAACGGTGACCAGCCAGTGGTGGTGTTTCCGCCGCCGATCCTTCCCGAAGGTACTTTTCTCTTTACTCGTCGTTTTCTTGGTCGATATTTTGGTCACAGTAATTTCCTGTACTGGAAGGTCTTTGAGGCCACTATCGCAGGTTAATAAACCTGGCGCAAGTACCATAGTAGATAGTCACGTGAACTCTATCACAACGAAAACTCGGGACCATCAGAATTTCACGCCCACGCCAAAGAATATCTTGCCCGCCCCTACGCCTACGATTCGGCGCACTCGCGCAGCTTTGGTGGGGGACCATGGCGGGTAGAACGGGAATGCCTCCGTCAGCCTGAATGTTGGATGCGAACGGCCGCCATGTGCAAAGCCGCAAACCGTCTCATAGTGACACTTTAATAACAATCCGGCGCCCCACCCTCCCATGTGGCCTTGGGCAGTAACCCAAGCTAGATAGCCTTCACCCGTCGCTTCCTGTGGCCGGTCTGAGGGTAAGACTCATATCCGCTTTCGGCCACCGACTGTCCGCACTGCCAGCGAGGTCTGGGACATAATCTTTACACCCGGCAGACACCCCCTGGGCATCTAACACAGTGGCTGACGAATCGGAGTTACAGACAGACCAGGAAGTTGCAGTTCATGAAACTTTTACCGAATTCTTACGTCTTTATAAGTGAGGAGAACGTTAAGCTAATGTGGCGGAGAAACAGCATGACCATGACAGTACACAAACAACCGCCTCTTCTGGAGGATCTCCGGAATCATTCCCCAGAGCAGATCGCAGAACTAAGACTGCTCTTAAGCACGTGCGCCCCTTTGCGCGCGGATGCGCGGCGGCCCGGATTTTTTGAAGTGGACGGCGATACCGACGTTTTTTATATCTTTAAATACCCTACCGGCACGAAGGTGCTTCTCTTGGGGGTGTGGGAACGCGATCGCGTAGCCGAAATGGTGGCATGCGCATGCAATGCCGCGTAGTTCCCTCATTTCCCTCATAATCTTGTAACAGGGTTTTTCCAGTGCGCGCCGCGTCGATTTAGCGGCGCGTTCTACTTTTGATCTTCGTCCAAATTTAATGACAGCGAATTGATGCAATAGCGCAGCCCAGTAGGATTCGGGCCATCCTCGAAAACATGCCCCAAGTGCGCGTCGCAGCGGCTGCATTTCACCTCTGTGCGGGACATGCCATGGCTCGCGTCGGTCTCGGTTTCCACCGCTCCGTCTGCCGCAGGCGCATAAAAACTGGGCCAGCCAGAGCCAGAATGATATTTCGTTTCCGAGCGAAACAGCGGCTGACCGCAACAAACGCACTTATACGTGCCCGGCGTGTCGGCGTCCTCGTACTCGCCGGTAAAGGGCGGCTCGGTACCTTTTAGCCGCGTCACATGATATTGATTTGGCGTGAGTTGCTTCTTCCATTCGGCGTCATTCTTACGAACCTTCTCGTCCATCTCGATCCTCCCCGCTGTCCGTCATCGTTTCGGATTGGCACAATCTCTATGCAATATCTGATTCGGCGCATCGCCTTGACGTTGCAACTTCGTGTGTCAAGATTGACATAAGAAAGTGCCCACTAAAGAGAGCATGCCCGAAGAGGCGGAAAAGCAGTACGCCGAAAAGCGGCGGAGCCGCCGGGCGAAGATTGCCCGGACCTTGCGGGTGCGCCCGTCAGACCCAAAAGACGAACATTTTGAAGACTTGCCGGTCAGCATCAACGCGTCGAGGGAAGGAGTCTTGTTTAAGACGCGTCGGGCAACGTACTACCCTGGTATGCGCGTGTTCGTGACCTTCCCCTATAGTTCTCCGCATGACCCGATGAATTGCGAGTATGTGGCTCAAGTCGTGCGCGTTGACAAATTGCCGAATGGGCGCTTCGGTGTAGCGGTCAACCTTCTGATGACTGTGAACTATAGCGCGAGCAAGCCCGGATCGTCAGGTCGAGCCTGAAATTTGTCCGAATTTCCATGAAATTGAGCTGGGCCGTTCCAGTGATCGCAAACAATCGATTGACTCTCGATGGGACTTTCCTTATTCTGCCATTTCACAATGATCTCGCACACACATCGGCACCATCATCATCACGGCCATACGCCGCGCCCGATGAGGTGTGCATAGCGACTCGCTAAACAAAGCACTCATCGGCCCGCTGGCGCAATAAAGCCCAGCGGGTTTTTTGTTTTTAGCGACGAGTTTCCGAAACGTGAGGAGACAAGACGTGGAAATTGCTTTCGCGAAGGCGGGCGGCCTGGTTCCCGCGATCATCCAGGACGATCACACTGGGGATGTCCTGATGCTGGGGTTTTTGAACGAAACGGCGCTGGCGGAGACGCGACGCACGCGCGAAGTGGTCTTTTTCAGCCGGTCGCGGAATCGCCTATGGAAAAAGGGTGAGTCGAGCGGCCATGTCTTAAAGGTCCGCGATATTCGTCTGGACTGCGATGCGGATGCGCTTTTGATTCGAGTCCAGGCCGTCGGGCCGGGCGTTTGCCACGAAGGCTACCGCAGCTGCTTTTTTCGGCGTATGGAAGAAGATGGCAGCGCAAAGGTAATCGAGCAACGTGCGTTCGATCCAGATCGCGTGTATGGACAGGAGAAGCAGCGATGAGCCGGCTAAGGCTCGGCATCCCCAAGGGCAGTTTGCAAGACGCCACCCTCGACCTATTCGCGCGAGCGGGATGGAAGATCAACGTTAGTTCGAGGAGTTACGTGCCCTCGATCGATGACTCCGAGATCGAATGCCTGCTGGTCCGCGCGCAGGAGATGGCGCGGTACGTCGAAACCGGAGCGCTGGACGCCGGAATCACCGGCCACGACTGGGTTGTCGAAACGAGCTCGGCGGTCGACGAGTTGGCCGAGCTGATTTACGCGAAACAACGCCTGGCGCGCGTGCGTTGGGTCCTCGCGGTGCCAGAGGACTCCGCCGTTCACGAAGCGCGTGACCTGGCGGGTAAGGTGATCGCCACAGAGGTCGTGCGCATCACCGAAGCTTACCTGGCTCGCCATGGCGTCACCGCGCGCGTGGACTTTTCCTGGGGCGCGACCGAGGTCAAAGTCCCGCAACTCGCCGACGCCATTGTCGAAGTCACCGAGACTGGCTCTTCCCTTCGCGCCAACCGCTTGCGCATCATCGATACCGTTCTGGAATCGGCTACGGTCTTCATCATGAATCGACAAGCCGCGGCCGACGCCTGGAAGCGCGAAAAGGCCGAAAACCTGATCTTGATGCTGCAAGGCGCGATTGCCGCGGCGACCAAGGTCGGCCTGCTCCTTAACGTTCGGCGCGACGATCTCCCGCGCGTGCTTGACGTTCTCCCCGCGCTGAAAAAACCTACCATCTCCACGCTCAGCGATCCCGACTGGGTGGCTGTGAATACGATCATTGAAGAAGCGGTGGTGCGGCAAATTCTGCCAAAACTCAAAGCGGCGAACGCGCAAGGGATCGTCGAGTATCCCTTGAACAAGATTGTGCTCTGATGCGAATTTTGAGGCTGACATCAGCGATCGAGAAGCAACTCCTGCGCGCGCGCCAGAATCGCGACACCCAGGTGGAACGCGTCGCGGCACGTATCGTTAGCGATGTGCAGCGGCGCGGGGACACGGCCTTATTTGCCTGGACCCGAAAGCTGGATGAGATCGATCTTCGTACGGAGGGTGTCTGGATTTCGCGGCGCGAGATTGAGTCGGCCGCCGCTCACGTTAGTCGCGAATTCCGGCAAGCTATGAAGCACGCGGCGCGGAATGTCCGGCGGGTAGCAGAGAAACAACTACCCCGGCCCTGGACGCTGGAAGTTGAGCCTGGTGTAACCATCGGGCAACTTGTGCGGCCCATCGATACCATCGGTTGCTACATCCCCGGCGGTCGCCACGCCCTGGTATCTACCCTCGTGATGACGGCCGTACCCGCGGCGGTGGCAGGCGTGCCACGAATCGTAGTCGTCTGCCCTCGTCCCAATGCGGAGTTGCTCGCGGCTGCGAAACTTCTAGGCGTTACGGAGGTTGCCAGGATTGGCGGCGCCCAAGCGATTGGTGCCTTGGCCTACGGCACCAAGAGCGTGCCACGCGTGGAAAAAATCTTCGGGCCGGGCAATCGCTACGTCACAGCAGCGAAGCAACTCGTCAGCAGCGATTGCGCAATCGATCTCCCCGCAGGCCCCACTGAGGCGATCGTTCTGGCGACACAGGGCAACCCACGATGGATCGCGGCAGACCTGCTCGCACAAGCGGAGCATGCCCCAGATGCAGGCAGCTTCTTCGTCACCACATCGAAGCCTCTGGCAATCAAGGTACAAATAGAAGTCACCACTCAATTGCAGCAACTCCCAAGGTCGAATCCGGCCCATGATTCGATTCAGCGAGCCGGCGCGATCCTGCTAACCCCATCCATCGAAACAGCCTGCGCTTTCGTCAACCGTTTCGCCCCGGAGCACCTCAGCCTGCCGAACAACGCTGCCGCTTTGCTGAGGAAGGTCGAGGCCGCGGGAACGGTTTTTGTCGGTCCGTGGGCTGCGCAATCCCTGGGCGATTACGCCAGTGGCAGCAATCACGTCCTGCCAACGGGCGGGTGGGCGCGGCGGCGCGGAGGACTCAGCGCTGCCGACTTCGTGAAGTACATCAGCGTACAATCCATCAGACGCCGAGGGTTCGATCGACTCGCAAATGACGTGCAAGCGCTGGCCCGCGCGGAAGGACTACAGGCACACGCAAATTCCGTAGCGGTGCGGCAGGCAAATGTAGGGGCGCGCTTTGGCGCGTCTCTTTCAGACGAGGCACTCTAATGAACGTTCACTTACCGGTACGCCAGGCGATCCTGGATCGCCGCACCTACGAGCCGCCTGGCGAAGGTCGCGCCGACAAATTGCGCCTGGATTTCAACGAAAACACCGCAGGCTGCTCCCCAGCGGTCAAACGCGCATTGGCAAGGCTCTCGCCGAAGCAACTCGCCATGTATCCCGAATACGAACGCGGAACCAAGCGACTGGCGCGACACTTCGGAGTCAAACCCGACGAACTACTGCTCACCAATGGCGGCGATGATGCGCTGCGGCTGTTCTTCGACGCCTTCGTGGATTCGGGCAGCAGCGTCGTAATTTGCGAGCCGACCTTTCCGATGTACCGCTATTGGGGAGAAGTCGCCGGAGCCAAGGTCGACGCATTGCGTTACGGTCCGGCTATTGATTTTCCGCTCGAAAGCGTCTTGAACGCGCTGCATGCGCGTCCGCGAGTCCTGTTCGTCTGCAATCCAAACAATCCGACGGGTACGCTGATAGGAAGGGAGGCGATCGAGAGGATCTTGAAAGCGGCAACACATACAGCCGTCGTTGTCGACGAAGCTTACGTTGAATTTTCCGGAGTCACCGTCGTCCCCTGGATTGGGGAATATCCCCAGCTCTTCGTCGCGCGCACATTCTCAAAGGCCGCAGGGCTAGCCGCCTTGCGCCTGGGCGCGGTGATTGCCTGCCCAGAGTCGCTGTCGATTCTGCGCCGCGCCACGGCTCCCTTCCCCGTCAACGTCGCCGCACTGGTCGCCGCCGAGGCGGCAGTCGGCGACCCGCAAACGATGAAGCGCTACGTGCGCGATATCCTACGCACGCGCGCCTGGTTCGAGAACGAGTTAAAAAAGCTCGGCGTGAAGACCTATCCGAGTGCCGGCAATTTCTTGCTGGCCGATTTTGGTCCAAGCGGTCCAGAGATGTGCCGGCGTCTCGAGAAGAAAGGAATTTTGCTGCGAGAACGCTCCAAAGAGATCGGCCCGGGTTTTGTGCGTGTCACCATCGGAACCAAAACCGAAATGGAGCGCCTGGTGCGCCTTATCAAGGGCCTTAGGTAAATTTTGGAGTGCGCGAGCTTGCTCTCGCCTTTGCGGCTGGAAAACATGCCAAGGACCGCCACAATCCATCGCAAGACAAACGAGACGGACATCCGCATCCGTCTGAATCTCGATGGGCGAGGTACCTCGCGCGTCTCCACCGGAATCCGTTTTCTCGACCACATGCTCGATCTCGTTGCACGCCATGGGGCCTTCGATCTGGCGCTCACAGCCAAAGGCGATCTCGACGTCGATCAGCACCACACGGTCGAAGACGCAGGCATCGCGCTCGGAGAAGCGGTGCTCAAGGCGCTCGGTGCAAAGCGAGGCATCTTGCGCGCCGGGTATTTCCTGATGCCCATGGACGAAACCCTCGCTGCTGCAGCGGTTGATTTAGGAGGGCGTCCCTATTGCGTGTGCAGTGGCAAGATAAACGCCAAGCGCGTTGGCGATTTCCAAACCGAATTGACCGAGGACTTTTTCCAGGGCTTCGCCCAAGCCGCCCGCGCCAACGTTCACTTGCGCATCGTCTACGGTCGCTCGCCGCACCATCAGGTCGAAGCCATGTTCAAAGCATTCGCGCGAGCGCTGCGTTTCGCGGTATCGCGTGACAAGCGCTTGCGCAATGTGCTGCCGAGCACGAAAGGTCTGCTGTGAAAGTCGCGCTGGTTGACTACGGTGCTGGCAACGTCGCATCAGTCGAGCGCGCTCTGCAGCGGCTTGGCGTCGAATCTCAAAGAGCGAAGACCGCCGAATGTCTGCGCAGCGCCCACGCGCTGATTCTGCCTGGTGTGGGTCACTTCGCCGCTCTGATTCGGGCGCTGGATGATCAAGGCCTGCGCGCGCCGCTCTTGGAGGCCCTGCGTCGGGGCACGCCCTTTCTTGGAATTTGCCTGGGATTGCAGGCTCTTTACGATTCCAGCGAAGAGGCTCCGGAGCTAAGCGGCTTGCAACTCTTTCCTGGAAAAATCGAAGCGCTTCCGGCAAACGTAAAGCTGCCCCACATGGGCTGGAATCAGCTGAGTCTCACGAATCGATCACGACTGCTCGAAGGCGTCGCGCCAGACGCCCACTTCTATTTCGCACACTCCTACGCGGCGGCGGCTGGCGGCGGAGGCGCTGTTGCAACGTGCACCCACGGCTCTGAATTCACCGCTGTTCTCGAACGCGACAACATGAACGCGGTTCAGTTTCATCCGGAAAAAAGCGGCGCAGCCGGCGCGCAACTGCTCCAAAATTTCCTGAGGCTCGCAGCGTGACCCTCGCCCACCGGATCATTCCCTGCCTCGATACCGATGGTGCCCGCGTCGTCAAAGGCGTGAACTTCGTTGGCTTGCGCGACGCCGGCGATCCCGTGGCGTTGGCTGCTCGCTACAACGCCGAAGGCGCCGACGAACTGGTCGTCCTGGATATCGCCGCCTCGCGCGATCGCAGGCCCACCTTCCTCGAGACGATCCGCCGCGTCGCTGCCGAACTGGCCATTCCACTCACCGCGGGTGGTGGCATTCGCACTCTGGACGATGCACGCGCGGTAGTCCGGGCCGGCGCGGACAAAATCACCGTGAACACCGCCGCGGTCGAGCGGCCGGCCCTGATCGCCGAACTCTCGAGAGAATTCGGCGCGCAAGCCGTCGTGCTAGCGGTCGATGCCAAGCGCGCGGACGACGGATGGGAGGTTATGGTGCGCGGAGGTCGCGACGCGACGGGTCTCGACGCAATGGCATGGGCTAAGCAAGGCGTTTCTCTCGGCGCGGGAGAAATCCTGTTAACCTCCGTCGATCGCGACGGGACGCAGCAAGGCTTCGACATCCCCCTGACCGCGGCAATCTCACGCGCCGTCACAGTGCCGGTAATCGCGTCCGGCGGCGCTAAGTTGCCTGAACACTTCGCGCAAATATTCAGTGAAGGCGCCGCCGACGCAGCACTCGCCGCCTCTATTTTCCACGACAGCGTCCAACCCATTCGCGAACTAAAAGAATTTCTCGCCGCAAGGAGCATCGAGGTCCGCCTCCCGTGCTGATCCCCTGCATCGACCTGCAAGGTGGTCAAGCCGTGCAGCTCGTCCACGGACGCCGCCGCGAACTCGTAGTCGCCGACGTCTTTGGCCTCCTCGACAAATTTCGCAACTACCCGTGGCTGCATATCATCGACCTCGACGCCGCCATGGGCAAACTCCCGAATGATGAGCTGGTGCACGACCTCTGCGTCAAAGCCAGCGCCAAATACAAGATGAAGGTCCGTGTAGGCGGTGGAATTCGCACCGTAGCACGCGCGGCGACCGCAACGGAATGGGGCGCCGCGCAAGTCATCATCGGCAGCGCCGCCTTCCGCAGCGGTAAAGCAAATGTGCGATTTCTGAGTCAATTGGTAAAGAAAATCGATCCACGCCAAATCGTCGTGGCCCTCGATACAGAAAAAGGCCGCATCGTAACCAACGGCTGGCGCCGGAAGTTAAAGCTTCGCCCCGAAACCGTGATGGCACAACTCCAACCGTTCTGTGCCGCCTTCCTCTGTACCGACGTGGATCGCGAAGGCACAATGAGCGGCGCTAACCTCGAGTGGTTTCGGAAGCTACGCGACGCGACTGCACATCCGATCATCGCCGCGGGCGGGATCAAGACACACCGGGAAATCGAATCACTAGAGAAGATCGGCATGGACGCAGCCGTGGGGATGGCCGTCTACAAAAACCGCCTCCGCTAGCCGCGGAGTTGGCGAACTGCGAGGCTCGATTTCCATCCTCCAGATTTTCCATTCTAGTGACAAAACGCCCAGTCGATATGAAGTAGGATACGCGGCCATGCAAACGCTCCGATATCTAGCAATCGTTATTTCGCTCTTCGCCGCATCGGTCCTTGCTCAGACGTCCGCTCCGCCGACCTCCACGTCACTGCCCTTCGTGCTGAAGCCGCTAGGCCACAACGCTTGGGCCGCCATCGACGACGCCAAAGGCGACGCGGGCGCCAACGCCGGCTTCGTGATCGGTGACGATGGCGTCGCCGTCATCGACACCTTCGAACATCCCGGAGCCGCACAGCAACTTCTCGTCGAAATCCGCAAGCTAACCGCTCTTCCCGTCAAATTCGTAGTCAACACGCACTACCACATCGATCACGTAGCCGGAAATCGCGTCTTCCAGCAAGCCGGGGCGATTGTCTTCGCTCAGCGCAATGTGCGCACATGGATCCACACCGAAAACCTGAAATTCTTCGGCAAGGACATCAAGGCGGAAGAAAAAACCATGGTCGAATCATTGGGTTCGCCCGATGCCGTCTACGATTCAGGCGTGACCTTATTCCTCGGCTCGCGAAAAATCGAGGTCCGCGTCTTCCCTGGCCACACCGGCGGAGATTCCGTAGTCTTCGTCCCCGACGCGCAGATCGCCTTCACCGGCGATTTGTTCTGGCGCAACACGCTCCCCAACCTGATCGATGCGACCACCGCCGCCTGGATCTCCACCCTCGATTCCATTGCAGCGGAGTCCACGTCCGCCACCACATTCGTCCCGGGACACGGCGATGTCGGCACCCTTCCCGACGTAGAGGCATTTCGCGACTATCTGGCGTATCTGAGGGCTGAAGTCGCTGGGCCCGTCAAAGACGGCAAAACAAGCGACGCGCTTGTGGCGGCGGTTCTCCCCGCGCTAACCGAAAAATACGGCCAGTGGAGTTTTTTCAAGGGGTTCGCAAAGCCAGACATTCTCAACACAGCCGCCGAGCTACGCGGCGACAAAAAAGTCCCACAACCAGAGCTCAGCGGCTCAACGACGAAAACTCCCTAACGCAAATAAGCATCGGTAACATACTGCTGCACCATGCGCTGCGTATTAAAAAACGATCCATTGATCGCGATCGCGTGCTGCATCACCGTCAAATAGCGGCTGCGCTCCTTAAAAAACATCGGCAAAATCACGCTCTCCAGCTTGCCATAGAGCGACTGCACCTCCGCGGCCCCATCCGTCGGAGCAGCGATGCCAACAGACAATCGCGATTCCCCAATCGACCATCCAGTAATGCCCTCGATGTGCCCTTCCACCCACCATCCGTCCAGGATGCTCAAACTCGGCACGCCATTCAGCGCCGCCTTCATACCGCTAGTCCCCGACGCCTCCAGCGGGAACTGCGGCGTGTTCAACCACAGGTCCACGCCCGCCGTAATTTTCCCACCCACTTCCATATTGTAGTCGTCAAGAAAAACAATCGGCACGGCCTTGCGCAGCGCCTTCTTTGCTTGAAAAATATGCCGGATGATGTCTTTCCCACCGTTATCGTGCGGATGAGCCTTCCCCGCATAAACAATCTGAAATTTCCCAGCGGTCTTGGCGATCTGACGTAGCCGGTCCAGATCGCTCAAAATAAGGTCCGCCCGCTTGTACCCCGTAGCACGCCGAGCGAACCCAATCGTGAACACATCCGGATCGAGCTTCAGCCCGGTCTTTGTTCGCACCGTTTCCAGCAGCGCATGCTTGGCAATCAGATGCGAAGCCCAAAGCTCCTCCGGCGGCAACCCCAATGCACTGCGCAAACTGTAGTTGTCCTCGCGCCACGACGAAATGCACCGATCGAAAAGCTCCTTGAACGCCGGCGAGGTCCACGTAACCGCATGCACCCCGTTCGTAATCGACTCCACCGGCACCTGCGGAAACATCTTCCGCGAAGTCTCCCCATGCAACTTCGCCACGCCATTCACGTACGTACTCAAGCTCAGGGCCAGGTAAGTCATGTTCAATGACGCCCCAGCCCGCGCAGCCTGCTGCATATCCGGAAAATCCTGCTCCGCCTGCAAGATCCGCTTCACGAGATCCGCCGACGAAGCATCCTTCAAATCAAAAAACCCACCCTGATCAGGAAATGCCCGCGTCAAGTACTCCATGGGAAACCGGTCGTGCCCCGCAGGGACCGGCGTGTGCGTTGTAAAAATGCACTTGCGCCGCACCTTCTCGATGTCTTCACCGCGAATCGATGTGCGCCCCGCTTTCTCCGCCTCCTCCCCCAACAACTCCAGCGCCAGCAGTGCCGCATGCCCCTCATTCATGTGGTAACGCGTCAGCTCGGTGTACCCCAGGGCCCGCAACATGCGCACTCCGCCGATGCCAAGGAGCACCTCCTGGCACAGCCGATAGTACGCATCGCCGCCATAAAGCTGGCCGGTCAGCGCCCGGTCCGTCTCCTGGTTATCGGGAAGATCCGCATCCAGAAAGTACACGGGAACTTCAAATCCACGCACGCCTTTGACGTCATACCGCCAGGCTCGCAACTCCACCCGCCGGCTCTCCAGCGGCACGCTCACCCGCGCTGGCTCTTCCTGCAGAAAGTCCTCAACCCGCCACACCGAAGGCTCCTCGGTCTGCGTCCCGTCCTCCGCCAGCCGCTGAGTAAAGTACCCCTTGCGG
>Ga0210401_10001315_pt1 | contig 28896 bp, 26 predicted proteins | sample IncBWH32MmetaG_FD_150866 | JGI IMG/M metagenome (GOLD analysis project Ga0210401, IMG submission 150866) | Forest soil microbial communities from Barre Woods Harvard Forest LTER site, Petersham, Massachusetts, United States - Inc-BW-H-32-M | ecosystem: Environmental > Terrestrial > Soil >...
CGCACCTCAGCGGCTGTCATCGCGCCCTTTGTGGGACACCAGCGGTCACATCTATTTCCTTCACGCAGGAGACCTGTGGCGGGCGTCCGTAAGTGGGCACAAGGCACAGCAACTTTCCCACGTCTCCAACCGCGAGATCATCCGGAATATTCCGTGGTCAACCAATCTGCTGTGGACGCCTGACGGAGGAAAATCGACGGTTGTCATGACCCATGACGACTCTGGGAAGCAAGACGGCTTCTACCGCGTCGAGTTGGAAAGCGGCAAGAACTCTAAGCTCTTAGAGAGAAATCAATGCTATACGTGCGCGACTCTGAAGGAGCCGTTCGTCGTCAGTAAGACAGGACAAGAGTTGGTCTACTTTGCGGAGGATGCTCAGCGTGATGAGGACCTGTCGATCAGTGACGCTAGTTTTCAGAATCCTCGACTGCTGACCCACCTAAATCCTCAGTTCGACAAGTACGAGATGGGCGCCGTCAAATTAATACAGTGGCTCAGCGATGATGGAACGCGACTGCATGGAGCATTACTATTGCCTTCCGATTATGTCGAGGGCAAACGTTATCCGCTCATCGTTTGGGTATACGGGGGGAGCTTTCTCTCGAATTGCCTAGATCACTTTGGCTTGGCAGGCACGGGACCGTTCAACATGCAGTTGCTCGCCACGCGTGGCTACGCCGTCTTATTACCGGATGCTCCGCAACAAGTTGGGACGCCCATGCTCGACTTGGCAAAGACCGTTCTGCCCGGCGTCAGCAAGGTCGTGGAAATGGGGATTGCGGATGAAGATCGCATCGGTCTGCTCGGGCAAAGTTACGGGGCGTACAGCGTACTCAGCCTGATCGTTCAAACCCCTCGATTCAAGACTGCTGTGGAGATCGACGGTTATAGCGACATCCTAGGGGCCTATGGAGCCATGGACAAGGACGGAACAGCTTTTGGAACCTCTGTCGAAGAGGAAGGACAAGGATTGATGATGGGGACTCCTTGGCAGGTTCGACCTAGGTACATTGAGAACTCACCCATTTTTTTTCTCGACCGAGTCGTAACGCCAGTCCTAATCATTCATGGTGCACGCGACAAGGTGGTTCCGTCTTTTCTCGGAGATCAAGTTTTCGTCGCACTGCGTCGCCTTGGGAAGGAAGTCGAGTACGCGCGATACGAAGGCGAGAGTCACTCGATGTACGAGTGGGCTTATGTCAACCAAGTGGACCTCTGGAACCGACTGATCGATTGGTTGGGACAGCAATTAACAAAATAGGTCGCAGGCTGGCCGTCTCCTGGCAGATGCGTCGCAGGCCGGCAAGGCATTAGAGGAGCGCCGGGGCACACGTGCTGGTGTGCCCCGGCAGTCGCTTACTCGTCAGCTTCGTACGCGCCTGTCGTCGGGTGTTCCAACGACATATCGGTTGTTGTGGAATTGCCTTTGTTTCCTCGGATTGCAGATATGGCAACCTCGAGCACTACGACTTCGGGTCTTCGGTAAATCATGGCTGCTCACCTCCTCCTCACATTGTCACTGTGGTGTTAGTTGTTGTGTTGGGTGGACCGCACGCGCCCAAGCTAATCGTGAGCGGAAATAATGGACCCCCGTGTGCACCGGTCCACTCGCGACATCTTGTTGCGGCCACCAGAGAGTTGACTCAAGTATTGCGCCGGAGTGCTGGGTTTCAGTTTGCAGAGCGCCCCGGCGCAAGCCATTGCCTATTCGTCGGCTTCATACGCGGTGAGCGTCACGTACCTCTCGTCCACGCCCTCGAATATGCCCGCATCGCCCTTGCCGCCCTGAATTGCAGCGACGGCAGTTGCGAATGTGACAACTTCTGGCTTCTCGTATTTCATCGTTTTCACCCCCTTTCTTTCTTGGTCTGTTCTCAGCTGAGAAGAGGTTTTAGTGCTGAGCTGGGGATTGCCACCCAGCGACTAAACAGGAAGGCTGCTCAAACCTGTCGTTTCTTGACTGCTCCCCGCATCGCAGCCTGCGAAGCCATGCTTCAATTCCTAAGGTACGCACGAGCGTGACGATGGGAATCGCACAACCATGGCGGGCCTCTTGCAAAAATTCGCGGAACGCACGCGCATCCACAACGCCGAGGGAAGCGCTGTGAAGGTTCTGACAGGCCTCGATGAGACTTGGCCATTCACATGAGATACGTGTTAGGAGCGCACGACTGGCAAAGGCCTTTCGCTTTCGATGAAGGACCTCGCTGGGGACGATATCTACCAGCGCTCGCCGGACGAGCGATCGGCGTTGCCCGGGGCGTACGAGCTGTTCGCGAGGGATAGCGAAGAGAAATTCCAAGAGATCGCGGTCCAGATAGGGAAAGCGCTTTTCATACTGCGGCGTTGGTGACAAGACCGAGTTCGCTAATTGTCTGCGCAATCCATCCAGTGTCGAGAGGTTCTCCTGAAAGCTCGGCATGGGTCCGAACAGTTTCACCCTGGCGGGATATCCCGAAAGCGCGACCGCATGACGCGCGACAAATCCGGGTTGCAGCCAGGGCGCGGGCCGCATCTGCTCCGGCACTCCAACAAGATGGTGAGGGAAAAACCCTCTCATAGCCGCGAAGAGTAGATGGAACCAGGGCTTTCTTTTGTGCAGAGCCCACAATTTCAATTGATCGACGAGATGCTTGATTCTGGCTCGCACGATAAGGTCCATTAGTTCCGGCAGAGGAGTAGGAATGCCACCCGCAACTTCGTCCCCACCAATTCCTGACAGCACCACACGATTCCCATTCTTGTTCAAGTAGGCCTCAAACTGCTTGGCCGCTTCGGAGGGTTTTCCACCAGATCCTGGCGTGGCCGCAAAGGCGTCGTTTTCGAATTCAAATCGGAATGATTCACCTGTACCGACATCGATGTGGCATCCTACGCGGCCGCGCTTTTCTTCCACCTTCGTGAAAAAAGGCCTCTCGTTCCAATTAGGTTCGGAATCGTTGTAGTAAGAAAGCGTGTCGAGCCTCTGGGTTTCGCCATCTCCTTTGTCGATGATCGTGTCCGCCACACACACGATCGACGAAGAATCCACCCCGCCGCTCAGCTCAGCGAGCATGGGCGCATCGGAACGGAGCCGCCGCCGTACCGCTTCTGCGAAGGTGGTTCGGAAGTGCTCCTCGTATTCCGCATCGGTGCGGTAGAAGATTCTCTTGCCCGGATCAAAGTTCCAGTAGTTGCTGATCGTTTGCCTTCCGCGTTCCAAGCGAACGAAACAGGATGGCGGAACCGAATCGATTCCAACGTAAGGAGTGAGATGGGCAGCAGGGAAAAACGAGAGCCAGCCAGCGATGTATTCTTCGTTAAGCGCGAAAGTTCTTCCCGCGAACAGCACCAGGGGATCGAGAATGGTGCTCCAGGTCACATGATCCTTCTCAAGCGAATAATAAAGATGGCGCGTGCCGATAGGATCCTTCGCAAGAATGAGCGAGCGGTGGCTTGGATGCCATATGGACAGAGTCCAGTCGCCGATGAGTTTCGCAAAGCAGTCGGTTCCCCACCGCTCATAAACCGCTGCAACGATGGAAACATCCGCGCATGCAATCGAAAGCGCGCCGCCGCAGAGAGGAACGAGCTCCGTGCGATTGTCGAGGCGGCCATCCCAAGTAATCACAATGCCTGATCGGGAGACGTGTGGCTGCGTTTCCCTTCGGGATTCCTTCGTTGTGTGAAAGGCGCGATAGAGAATATTGACGCCGTCCTCGTGGTAAGAGTTGCTGTTATCGGGGCCGTAGGGAGCAAGGATCTTGTTTGCTCTCTCGAGGGAATCAAAGCGCTCAGGTATGCCATCAAAACTCCATCTGCCAAACTGCACGCTCATGATTTGAACCCCCGATTTTGCTTCGTCACGGGTACCTAGCACCTGTCGAGTACTGCATACATTTCCGGCGTGTACGGCTTGTCGTTCACTACCTGGCCATCGACTTCGACCCACGCGTGGGCCCTGAACGGCATTTGCTGGACGCCAATCACCATTTGCGCCCGCGCTCCATGGCGCCTCAGCAGACATGCCGTAGCCGCGGACCGCTGCAGGCAAAGCGCCTCTTTCCAATACCAGATGCAAGCCATGTCCACGGCTGCGCAGATATGTTCGACCGCATCGGGCGACTGAAGTTGCTTCCCGAGGGGATAGGCGCGCACCTTGTCGTACAGTGCGCGGAAATTGCCGCTGCCTAAGTAAAATTCAAAGTAAATCAGCTTAAGGTACGCACTCAGGACCAGAAATGACCTCATCGATTCTTCTCCTCACACGTCTAGCTGATCGCAAAGGAACGCCATACGATCCGTCAACCCTTGAATCCGTTCGCTTAAGGGCAGCACCGGCGAATGCCCTCGGAACTTGTTGTAGTCGAGCAGGATGGGATACGGCGAGGCATTGGCGGTCTGCAAACGAGCCGTCATTTTTCGCGCATGGAGTGAATTGCAGCTCTTGTCGGCATCGCCGGAAACAATCATCGTTGCTGGGTACGCCGCGCCCTGGCGGATCCGATGATAGGGGGAATAACTGGCGAGGACCGCGAAGTCTTCCGGGTCATCCGCTGTGCCGTATTCCTCTCGCCATATATGGGCGTTGTCGAAAAGATGGTAACGGAGCATATCCAGCAGTGGCACCATGCAGACTGCCGCTCGAAACAGATCCGGTCGCTGGGTCATTGCGGCACCAACCAGCAGACCGGAATTCGATCCGCCAAAGATGGCGAGCCTTTCCGGTCTGCTCCGCCCGGTCTTGACGAGCCATTCTGCGGCAGACAGAAAGTCGTCGTACGCAGTCTGCCGATTGCGGCGCTTGGCCGCGTTGTGCCATTCGACTCCGAACTCAGATCCGCCTCGGATATTCGGCAACGCAAATAGACATCCTCGCTCGGCGAGAAAAGTGACAAAAATGCTGAACTGCGGCGTCATGGAGACGCCATATCCACCGTAGGAAGTCATGATTGTGGGGTGCGTGCCGCTGTCGAGGACGTCTCGTCGGCCCATAAGAAACATGGGAATTCCAGTCCCGTCTTTCGAGGTGTACCAGACTTGGGTGTGGCTGTAGTTCGCGGTATCAAACGGAATGCGTTTCTTGGCCCAGAGCGTGCGTTCGCCCGAGGTCTCCGAGTATCGAAAAATACTGACTGGCTCCGTTAGGGATTCTGCTTCGATGAGTAACTCGTCTGTTTCGTGCGAGCCGCCAATCAGCCTGACGGTCTCGTCCTTGCGAATGGACATCTCCCCGGTGTGCTTACCCGCCAAATCAAAGATGGAAATCTGTGTCGCGGTCTCGCGGATGTACGACACAAAAAGGCGCTCTCCCGCCACGCGCCAGCTGTTAATGCGATGGTTGTTTTCGCGGACGACATCAACCCATTCCCGCGGGCCATTAGTATGGGGACGAACTTCTACAATGCGGAGGTTAGGCGCGTTGCGGTCGGTGATGGCCAAGATCGTTTCGCGGATTAGCCGGGGACCAAAGCTGTAGTCGGCATCCGCAACCACAACTTCGGGTGATTCTTCAGAATCGAACGGTTTGAGATAGAAATCGGTGCGCGTCTTTTCCAGAAACCTGTAAACCAGGAATCCGAGATACCTCCCGTCTGCCAGGAGGCAAAGTCGAAGCTTTTCTTCCTCCCCAGCGCAGAATATTTCTCGGTCTTCGTTAAACGGTGTGCCCAGCGAGTGGTGGTACGCAGCTCGATAAAAGGGCCGCTTCGCATCCAACGGCTCGTGAACGTAGTAGAAGCTCTTGCCGTCCGCTGCGAACGCAAATCCGCGCAAATATCCACGGGGAAGCACATCAGCGAGCGTCTTGCGATTGTCGATATCCAGACATTCAAAAACTCCAGTGCGCTCTCCTCCCTCTTTCACTTCATAAAGCAGCAGGTGCCCGTCGAGCGACACGCGAAGAGGCTTTAGGGCTGTGTATTTCCCCGTTTTGCGGTCTGCCGGGTCCAACAGAAGCTGGTCTTCGCCGTCTCGACCGTCGCGCATGTAAATGCCGGGCTGCTCCTGGTCGGGAAGGCGCTTTCGGAAGAAATAGCGTTTGCCAGCTTTTTGTACGGAGTCATAGGTTTCGACAGCAAGGAATTCACGAATGCGCTTCCGAATGCGCTCTCGCCCCGGAATGTTATCCAGATAGGTGCGAGCGTACTGGGTCTGCTGTTCGATCCAATTACGAGTGCGAGGGGAATCCTGATCTTCGAGCCAACGGTAAGGGTCTGGCACTGACACACCGTGAAGAATTTCGGTAACGGGCTCACTTACGGAAATTGGAGGTGGTGAAATCAAGCCAGACATTGTTCCCTCCTTGCGGCTATTTGCACGGCTTCGCGATACATGCGTCTGGTGAGGCTGCGGAAGTAACCGGCGACCGACGGCTTCAGCAGAGCGTCTGAGCGGTGGAATGTGTTGGTGCTGACCGCATAGGCGAAGACAGCAACGAGGGGGGAAATCATCGTCGCTCGCTTTAAAGTATCCGCAGAGAAAATAGATTGCCATGGACGGACATATGCGCTGACTATGCTTTCGATGGCCTGCGCGTCATTTATGCGGTTGCGCCGGAGGTGTTCACGGAGGTATTCAAAGGTAACAAGAGGATTGGTTACGCAGCCTTCGGCCCAGTCGAGAAAAACGGACCGCCCGGGAGATACCAGTATGTTGCCGGGATTCAGATCGAGGTGACCCAAAGTGTCGGGCAAACCAATTTCCGACAGTCGCCAGCACGTTTGCTCAAGCGAGTCCCGAAGAAATGTGAGTTCATGGTCCGTGAGTCGCGCGGGTGTCTTTTTCTCTTGCGCGGCCATCAGGGGGCGCATGCGATCGATCCACAAATCGATCTCTGCGATAAGTTTCGGAAGCCTCAGGTCCCTGCACCCGCCTTCGAACAGTTCGGTTTTTCGTCCGATCGATCCGATTTGCAATCGTGCGAGGTCTTCCGCCGTTTGACGCCACCTGGCAAGCTCCCGAACCTCCTCGAGCTTTCTGCCGGGAACCTCGCGCATGAGCCAGGCATTCCAAGCCGAGTGGATTGCGAGCACTTCGGGAACATATCCGGGGAAGAGTCGTGCGACGCAGGAGGCGACGCGCAGCTCGTGACGGTTCGGTTCTCCCGTGGCCTTAAACCAGACTGCCGAAGCATCGTCGGTCTCCAGACGAATGAGGCTGAAGCGAGGGGAGGCGTTTAGTTGGGCGAATGAGCCCGTCAATCGGACGCCCAGTCGAGCCAGTTGCTCCTGGGCCCATGCAAGAAGTTCGGATAGCCATCCTGGTTTTGTAAAGGGCGCTTGACGTGGCTCCCTCCGGTACTCGGCCCATTCTTTGATCGATTTCTCGACAACGGTGCGATCCTCAGCCGGGTCCACTGCCGCGCACGTCGCGACATCGAGCGCCTTCCAACAGGTTCCAGCGGGAGAGATTTGTTCGAGATCTGTCGCTTCCATGACGCTGCAGTGCGGAAGCCCGGCGGTGAGGTTTGGAACGAGCAAGCAGTAAGCCCGGGATCCCCACTGTGCATAAAGTTCAGCAGTTAATTGCTCGGCGACCCGCTGGCCCTGCGGAATCTCGACAGATGGCAGGCACCAAGCGCTCCCGTGGGGCCTGAGCAATATTTCCGAGGCGTTCGAGCGGGTGACGATGAGTCGGTAGCTGTCGCGCGCGGTGCTGTGAGCTGAATCCATGGACTTTTTCCTTCGCCGTTGTAAGATAATCAGTCCGATCAAGAAACCTCGAGAACGTTGTGCTCCTGCAAGCTCCGAATGAAATCGAGAACGTCGTTGCGCACTTCACCGGCATCCACTCCAAACTCGTTGCTGATTTCCCCTGCAATCTGGTCTTGATCAACTCCGCCTTGCAGCATCTGGAAGACTCTTGAACCCATCCGGTTGAGGCCTAGAATCCTGCCGCGGTTAATATCGAGGAGCACCGCTCCGTCTTCGGTCGATGTGCTTCGAATAGCACCCGAAACCTTGAACATCGCTTCCCTCCCTTCAGCGGATCACGTGGCGTGTCCGAGAATGTCGCATCGCTGAGCAGGCGATTCCAGACAAACGAGTTCCTGTTCGCAGCTGAAAGATCTGGTGCGCAACCATCTCTCGCGCCGAGAGATAGACGTGTGTGGCTTGCCGGGAAGGTGAATGCGCTGTTCGCTTGGAGGACCTAGTGCGTCGCTATGGAAAATGGTTTGCTGGCTAGGCGAGGCGTCTCAGAATCGCGGTGACTTGGCCCACGACTTCGGCATCGGTCCCGTTCTTGAATTGGCGCGGGGTGAAGGGCCTATCCGGATAGGGGTGCACGACGACGAATCCTCTTTCGAGAGTACAACAACCGCAGAGATAGCGGCCGTCACGAGTGAGAAGAACGTAGAGCGGCTGTTCCCAGAAGGTTGTCTTTCGCGATGAGGCGGGCTTCTGGATTCGCCGATTGATGGCCACAAACTCCGCGTTTCGCAGCCAGGGATGGATGGGGTCTTGGTCTCCGCCGACCCAGAAGACGTCGGAGACGGAAAAGTTTGGGACACGCGTGAGTTCGCTCAAGGACCTCTGGAGGAACAGGGGGATTTCCCGCCACCGCTCGAGGAGAGGATCGAAGAACCCGTTTTGCTTACGAGCAGGTCCCTCGCGATTCGCGCTATTGGCTTTGCGCTCGCCCGGCGGAATCGAGCGAGCCATGAATTTGTCGGGGATAGGTTCGGCCCCGGTTTCTGCCAGAGGAAGGTTACTGGCGCGAAGAAGGTCCGCGAAGCTGGCGGCATAGAGGATGCACAAGGTGATGATTTTCCGAATCTGGCTTGGCGCAGCCGAAAGCGTCTCATAATCCGAGAGCGTGCTTGCGGCAGTGAAGTACCGCGAGTCGCCAAGCTTCTGCGCAATCCAGCGCGAAATCTTCGACGCTTCCCGGAAGGAGAGGCCGGAGCGGACTCGCGATCGCCGGAGCAATTGCTTGAAGTTCATTTCTTGATCGTTTCGGGGCAGACGCTCGCCGCTTTGCGTGGCGCTAACCGCGAATTGCGCGACCGGGCCGTCGCGGTGCGGGAGCGCGCGCAGCTCGGCATCGGCGACGCCAAGAACCCTCAGGTCCCGTCCGAGGGAGAATCCGCCTTCGGTGAACGGAAGCTGCGGAGAGCGGAACGCGACCCTGCCGTTGCCGAGCGACGACAAACGGGAGCAGGCGAAGCCCAAGTCATGCTCCACCAAGAAAATTCGCGGATCGGCAGAATTCTTGCCCGGAGATTCGTTCGCTCGCCGGGCATCCACACGGACGATGCTCCCGGGACCAATCTCCGGGAAAGCCAATAAATCCTGCCGGCCGACCTTCGCATAGAGAAAGCGCGTGTCGTTGCGCGGAAGCAAGTTCTTGGCGCGTTCGGGCCGAGCTGGAGACAGGAGCTGTCCTAGGGGAGCGATGGCAGCCTTGCCTGCGGCGCCCGGCCGTTCGACAAACCAAGGAACCCAGGCCTCGGTGTCGTACACGGCGGAATCAAGGATTACCGTGCGCCTGCGAGAAACCAGAACCTGAAGCTGGGGAATGACGTTGAGGTCCAATCCGAAAACGGCGAGCCAGTCGCTCAGTCGATAGCGCGTGATGCGACTGAGCGCAATCAACTGGTACAAGGTGGGCGTGGCGGAGGAAATGGCGAGGTCGGAGTGGAGATTGTGCGGGAGATAGAACGGGGAGGAGCGGCCGAACATCTCGACCGAGCGTTGCGAGACGCGATAGAAAGTCAATTCCCGTGTCGCGAGGATCTCCCGTACTTGTTCCGCCCGGCGGGCTGAGGTGTTTTCCATGCGCGGCCATATAGCCAAAATTGTGCCGACGGAGGAAACAATCGAGCCACTGGCCGCATTTCCGACCGGTCCGCAAGTATTTTCCACCCGGACAATATAGTTGAGAAGGTAACGTAGCTGGACATTGATTAACTCTGAGAGTAGGATGCCCGCCCATGGACGTGAGGCGAGTGAATGCGCTCGCTGGCAACCGGCTCAAGGCATGGCGCGAGAAACTCGGCTTATCCACACGCGCCGTGCAAGCCATGAGCCGGCAGATTGCCACGCAGCATCAAAATGAGGAATTCTTTCTTTCGCACAACTGGGTCACGGACATCGAAAGGGGCCGGTTCCGTCCGGGCATGTTCCGCATGGCGGCGATCAGCGTGATTTACCGCCGCAACTATACGGAAGTGGCCGCGCTTTACGGCCTGCAAATGGGGGACCTGCGCCGCGACATGGCTTCCATCCATCTGCCGAACACGCATCTGCTCGAAGGCCTGGGCGAGCCAGAAACCGAAGCGGTGTCGCTGCCGGTTGCATTCAAGCCCGATTTCCGGTTCGAGCGAACGAATCTCTTGGCTCGAGCCGTCGAAAAGTGGGAGGCCGTGCCACTAGGTCTGTTGCAGCATCTCGACCTGCGTACCTCGATGTACGGCTATATTGGTCTTGAGGACTTCACGCTCTATCCGTTGATTCGGCCCGGTTCTCTGGTGCAGATCGACTCGGCCCAGAGAAAGATCAGTCCTGCGCCGTGGAAAACCGATTTCGATCGGCCCGTCTACTTCACCGAATTGCGCGATGGCTACGTATGCAGCTGGTGCGAGATCGACCGCGGGAGGTTGATGGTGATCCCTCACTCGCACGCGCACCAAGACGTTCGGGTCTTCGACTACCCATCCCAAGCGGAAATCGTGGGCCGCGTCACGGGCGTCGCCATGCGGATTGTCGGAGACCGGCCCCCGGAACCAAGAGAACCATCCCACGACAAATAACCGTCAGTGAATCTCTGGCCCCGAGCTTCGCTGCAAGCACATACGGCTTCTGTCCTGCGAGCGATGCGCCGGTACCGAGCGTTTCGGCAAAGTGCTGGCGGCCGCGTTCTGCGCAATGGCGTCCGCCACAACGCGCTCAATGACAACTTTGTTGAACAGCGTGCCTGGGAATGCGATCACTACAGCGATCACGCAGCCAATGTACTGGCGGGTTTAATAGCGTTGGCCCGCGACTAGGATTGCCGAAAGGAGTTCGAAGCCGTTGCCAACGGCAAGGATCCGTCCGGCCATGTCAGTTTGACCTGGGTCATGTTTTTGGCCAGAGCGATCTACGGCGAGCATGAACTGCCCAATGCGTGTTATGCCATACGGGCAAGGACGGCTACAGCAGCAGGCCTTTCTTCCAGACATCGATCGCGGCGCCGGGTGAGATCGATGATCGCTACCCGAATGCGGACGCAGGGAAGGGCCTCGGTTACCGGATGTTCACGCTGGAACGGCTATAGGACGCGGCAGAGGTGATGCGCAATGCTGGCTTGGACGCATATGGCTACCAAGGTGCGCACAAACAGTCGATCGAAATGGCAACCGCGTATTACGCGTGTTACGCCAAGGGAGCCGGAATCTCCGCGCAAATCGCCCCCGAGAACTCAGGCTCCTGCCCTGACGCTGAACAATATTACGGCAAGATCGTGAATGGGGTGGAGAGAATGATAGTAATGGGAGCCCTGCGCTTCCCCGAGGATCAAGCGATCACCAGCGTGGAAGCGGCTGCGAAAAAAGCGGCGTCATCGGGAGTTTTCTCACTGGACTCCATTCTCTGCGGACGATGGCGGGACTGACGCCCAGGCCTCGCTGGGAAGAGTGGCACTCCCAGATCCAAGGAAAATGCCGGGGCCATTTTTCGCTGCCGCGTTCTCACCGAAGCGGGTAAATTGGCCTTGCGCCTGATGTAATTCGTCGATCGAAGGAGTGGAGCCTTTGATGAAGAAATTCCTATCCGTTCTCCTTTCTCTCGCATGCGTGTTGGCGATGTCGTTTCGGCCGCGACAGGTACATGGCACCGACACTCCGACCGCGAAAGTCCCAACACTTGAGATCGGTATCGATCGCTCCAACATGGCTACGGAATGGACGCTTTCCCCGCCCGCCGAACCGAACATTTATCCCTTCAACGGTCCTTACAACGGTGCCGGCGTCTTCGAAGCGCGTCGCGTCGCAGTCTACGACGGCATCGCCAGGATGCACCCCCAATGGTTTCGGGATGGATTCGGCACCGACACGGCGGTGGACGCCGCGCTGTTCGTCGATGCCGTCACCCAAGTTCATGCGCGCAACTTGAAGATTCTCGCAACCGTCGGCATCGCCGGGAGCGACTTCGCTAAAAAGGATTACCTCAACCCCACGGCAAGCGGCTGCCAGTGGGGAACCTACCCTCTCAGCAAAATTAATCTCGCGAGTCTCGAGCATCGCCTCCGCACGCACTTCGATGCCGTAAAAAAGGCTGGCCTGTTGGTCGACGCCTTCGAAGTCGGCAATGAGATGGATCTCTATTGCAACGATGCCGATGTCCCAAAAACCTCGGAATTCGCCAAACACAACTGGAAATGGTTTCTGACGCCCGAGCAAGACCGCGCTTTTGCCGCAGGCTATGCGCCGTTTCTGAAGACCCTCGCTACCGTCATCCGAGAATATTTCCCTCACGCCAAAATCATCACTTGTGGGATGTCCAACCCCACCGGAAATTCCATGCCACTGATTCAGGCCCTCGCCAATTTCAAGGACGCCTCGGGAAAGGCTTTCGATTACACCTCGCTCGTCGACGGCTACGGCAGCCACCTGTATCTGTCTTCCGACACGACGTTCACCGCAGTGACGCACGCAACGGAGGAGCTAACCAGCCAAGCGGCCATCCTTCCGCACATTCAGGAAAAGCCCATCTGGATCACCGAGTGGAACGAGTCCGCCTCCGCGTTCTGGTCCAGCCACAAATGGTACTTTCAGCCAACGACCGTGCAACAGACCGTGATCGACATGAATAAAACCGACGCAAATCATGTCTATCCAGCCATGACCCGGCCACAAGTGATTGAGACTTTCATGGATAAAGTGATCAAGCATCTCCGCACGCAGCCGAACCCAGTGAACATTGACTACCTGTTTTACTATTCCTACGATTCCGCCGGAAAATCCGATATGTGCGATGCCACCGCTTTCAACACCAGTCGCGGCATCAAGGGCACCTGCTTCAACGGGGTGATCGATCCAATCACCGGCGATCTGCTGCCCGAGGTCGTCGCCGCTCTGATGCGCCAGCCGCAATCACCGCCAAGTGCGAACAATTCCGAAGCTGTTACGACGGAAACCTCCATTCCCGAAGATTTGCGGAATACCGGCCGCATCAATCCGCGACCCGCACAAAATTTTCGCGGATGGGGCATGTCTTTGGCGTGGGAAGCCAACGATCTCTACGGAGGCGGCCGGCAGCCGGCGCAAATCAAGGATCCCAGAATCCAGGGCGAGTACATGGACCTGCTCTTTGGCGATCCCGCGAAGCGCTTGACCCTCGGTTTCACAGTAGCCCGCTACAACATTGGCGGAGGCGATGATCCCGCTCACACCCACATGCGGCCCGACGCCCAGATGGAAGGCTACCAGTCTGGGCCCGGCGCGCCGTTTGACTGGATGCGCGATGCGCCGCAACGGCGCATGCTTCAAGAAGCAAAGCAGCGGGGGGCGAACATCTTCGAAGCGGCGTCCTATTCTCCGCCGTATTGGATGACCGTGAGCGGCTGCTCGTCCGGTAGCAGCGTCGAGCACCAGGACAATCTTGGGCCAGAGATGCGGCAAAACTTCGTCAATTACCTAGCCAGCGTCGTCGAACACTTTGGCGTAGCCGAAGGCATCCACTTCGAGAGCTTGGAGCCCTTCAACGAGCCGGACGGTGCGTGGTGGAAAGCCGGCGGTAGACAAGAGGGATACACAGTTCCCCCGGCCACCCAGAATGCCATTCTGCCCATGCTCGCCGAGCGCCTGAAGCTCGATGGAGTTGATACTTTCGTTGCCGGAGTGGATACCAACAATATTTCCAGCGCCGTCGCCACCGCCGCACAGCTCGATGCCCCGGCTCTTTCCGCGCTGGGCCGGCTGAACACACACGATTACCATCAAAGCGTGGGTGACCTTGCCAAATTAAAGGAGTACAAAACGCTGGCTCAGAAACTCCACAAGCCCATCTGGATGAGCGAACTCGGCTGCTGCCAGTCCAACCAGAGCAACAAGACCGAGATGTGGGGCCCTTTGTTCATGGCCGATTCCATGCGCATGGACTTGCGCGACATGGGCGCGGAATCCTGGATGCTCTGGCAGCCCGACTGGAACGTCATCGCCTTCGATCCCAAGGGCGGTGAGCCACAGCTGAAAAAACAGTATTACGCGCTTGCGCAGTACACGCGATTTATCCGGCCCGGTTTCCAGATCATTTCCGCGGGCGGAGCCTACAACACGCTCGCCGCATACTCGCGCGCGTCCAAGCGCCTCGTGCTGGTCAGCACAAACTGGGAAGAGCCGGCGCTCAACGATCTCGACCTCTCGGCGTTTGCCGGACTTCCCGCGTCGGTCACAATTTACCGCACATCGGGCGATGCAGCCGTGAACCTGCAACAGAACATGGTCGGCGTCTCCGCCGCGAGACACATCGTCGATCCGCTGCCGGTTCGCTCGATCACAACATACGTCATCGACGGCGTTACTCCCCTCCCGAATGCTCCGGGAAACGCGATCGAGGGCACCCACCAGATTATGTCGGTGGCGACCAATCTGTGTATGAACATCACTCGCAACTCGACGAAAAGCGGAGACGCGATCATCCCGTATTCCTGCGGGGGCGGCTTCAGCAACATGCAATTCAACTTTGTCGACCGCGGTGGCGGCTTCTATTCCATTCACACCGTGAATGGCGACACCAGCCTGTGCCTGAACATTTCGAACGGAACGGCCTCGCCCGGAGACGCCAAAACCCCCGGCGCGCCTGGCAATCTGATCCAGTGGAATTGTGGCCAGTCGACGATACCCGACAACGAACTGTTTTCCCTTAGCGACGACGGTGAAGGCCACGTGAGAATTCGCGTCAAGAGCAGCGGCCTTTGTCTGGAGGATCCCGGGCGCGGAGGCACCATTCGTCAGAACCGGTGCAATGCCCCGTCTCGGAATCAGATGTTCATCTTGACCGGCTAACCTTTGGGATTCCTCTGCTAGCACAGATTGGCGTTTTGGCGGAACTTTGGAGGGCAGCAGGAAGAGGTTGTTGTGGGTTCCCGTCGTTGTCGCATGCCTCGCTCAGCTGTGCGTGCCCGTGCTTCTCAGGTCGGAGAAAGCAATGCGATGCGGGTGCGAATGCGCGAACGGCTAGAGAATCCAGAGCGACCGGATAAGCGCTTGGACGGGCAGCAGGAGACAATGCTCACTTTTGTCTCACCCGGGGTTCAGTCCAATTTAGGTCCACTAACTCCCGAATACCGCCTAAAACCGCGCTGCAACAGGTACAGAGAGCCAAGACGAATCAACGAGATAGCAAATCAGATTTTAGCTTCGAACCAGAGGGCCGGGAGTACGGGTCTCTCAGGGCGCGCCATCATTTCAATCCGCTACAAAAACGCCGCGCGTTCGTTTCGCTTCCTTGTCACGGTTTGGCTACCAACCTCGCTAAAGTTCGTCATGATCGGATTATCATTCGGGACTAGAGGTAGAGGCTGAGCGCCTGCCTCGTGAGTAGCCGCCCTCCCGGGCGCCGAGGGTTGTTGGTTCAAATCTAACGTGGGCAACCATTATCTTTATTCCGGCGCTCGGCTTACAAGAAAGTGGCGGCGGATTTCGCCCGTACGAAGAGCGTGTCTGCCAGAGATCTTGACGATTCGTTCAGGAAAACTTCAGTAGGTAGTTTCAAGTGTGCGCTCGTAGAATTCATAAGGCGCGGCTCCGCCGGGCCTTGGCACCGGTTCGGACGAACGCTTTAGCAGTTGGCTTAAAACTCCCGGCGAGCAGTCAGATGCAGACTCAATCGATGCACCGAGTTCAAGGCTAGATACGGTCAATTCCTCCAGCGAGATCCCATCCAGCATTGGCGAAGGCGGTTTGCCATTGGGGCCTACGCCCCCTGCGGAAGCGCGACGCGTCGGAACGCTGCCTTTGCGCGAAGCATTCAAACACTTGAGGAGTTCCAAGCATCCTACCTTCGGGTGTACAGTCTCGAAGAGCGGGAGGCTCTGGTGCGATTGTTGGTGGTGGAAGATGATGTGGCTATCCAGGCGTTCCTCAAAAGGGCCTTGGTCGAATCCGGTTACCAGGTGGACACAGCCAACAATGCCAAAACGGGAGAACTTAAGGCGCTGGAAGGAATCCACGATGCGTTCATCATTGATCTCGGTCTTCCGGACATGGATGGGATGGATTTGATTGTGAGGTGCCGTGCCCAGGGCGTTTCCGCTCCCGTGTTGATCCTGTCGGCGCGCCGTTCCGTGGACGAGCGGGTAAGAGGATTGGAACAGGGCGGAGATGACTACCTCACCAAGCCGTTCGCCATCGCGGAACTGGTTGCCAGACTGAGAAATCTTCTGCGCAGATCTTCTCCTGCACCGAATGACTCGGTACGCCTAGCGGCTGCAGATTTGCAACTGGACCTCGTGCGTCATGAGGCTCGACGGGGAGACCACTTGCTGCAGTTGACCCCGCAGGAGTTTTCCCTCCTGGAATATCTTTGCCGGAATGCCGGGCGTGTGGTTACCCGCACAATGATTCTGGATCACGTCTGGCAAATGCGGATTGATCCGTCAACGAATGTGGTCGATGTCCACATCTATCGGCTGCGCAGCAAGGTGGATCACAATGCTCGTGTGCCACTCATCCACACCATCCGCGGCGTCGGATACGTACTCAAGCATGCCTAAGTTCTTACAGTCAACAGCGGCCTGGCGCATTTCGATTTGGACGACAGTGGCGTTTGCTTTCGGAACCGGTCTGGCGTTCTCGATCGTTTACCTCGTCGTAGCGAAGGCTATTCAAGAGCGCAGTGATGCGTGGCTGAGCGGTGAAGCGGAGGTGCTTGCTCGAGTCTCGGCCGATACTCCCAAGGATCATCTGTACAACAGAATCGTTAGCGAAGTAGCCGAACTCGCGACCCAGGAGTTACCGGACCAACGGAATGCAAGTGGTCAGAGGCTCAACTCCGTTTTCTTCTTGGAAAGCAACCCCAATAACAATGAGAATCCGTTGTGGGTCGGTCCGGGCTCGTACGATGTCTTTCTCAAGGCAATTCAGACGACCACATTTGTTCCAGGTATTCCGCAGTCTCTAACTGTGGAAGGATGGCCCACGACGTTTCGAGTCGTTGCACGGAATGAAAACGGGAGAATGATCTACATGGGGCTCTCGAATCGGGGCGCCAGGCATTTGCTCCGGACGTTGACCCGCCGTTTCCTGCTGCTGTGGGGCAGTACGGTCCTGATGGGATTTTTGATTTCGTACTGGAGCGCCCGTCGCACTCTCAACCGCGTGCAACGCATAACCGATACGGTCGCGGGAATCGGCAGCGAAGACTTAGCGGAACGACTCCCTGAACCCATTAATTCCGACGAGATTTCCCGATTGGCAAAGACTTTCAATCACATGTTGGATCGAATTCAGTCCTCGGTAAGTGAGCTTCGCTCGGTAACGGACTCGATCGCGCACGATTTGAAAAGCCCGTTAACTTCGATTCGTGGTGCGTTGGAATCCGTCCTATCCAGCGAGCCCAACGAAAAGTGGCGGGATTCGGTGGGTGACGCAATCGAAGGCGTCGATAGACTCTTGAGCGCATTGGACACCACACTGGATGTTGCGGAAGCACAAGCCGGTGCCCTTCGCCTGGATCGCAGCATGGTTGACTTTTCGGCGGCCGTGCGACAAGTGGTGAATCTTTACCATCCGGCTATCGACGAACGACATCATGAATTGGTGGTTGATCTGGAAAATCATGTCGTCGTGGACGCGGACTGGGGTCTGTTGAACCGTGTTCTGAGCAATCTCATCGAAAACGAAATCGCGCACTTACCCGCGGGGTGCCAGATCACGATTCGCCTGCGGTCGAGGGAGGGATCAGCGGAACTGGTAATCGAAGACAATGGTCCAGGATTTCCGCCCGAGATCAGCAAGCGCGCGTTTGAACGTTTCGTCAGAGGAAAACATTCCCACGGGCATGGGCTGGGACTTGCATTCGTGGATGCGATTGCGCGTGCACACGGCGGCACCGCCAAGATCTCCGATGGTCCGGCAGGCGGCGCTGTTGTGACGCTGTCGCTGCCTGCGAATGTGCTCCATCCTGCGTAAGTTAACCGGTCGCCAGCTACCGGGAATAGCTCCGCGCCACAGACAGTTGATTGGCCCTCTCGGAATCTCAGGCAGGAGCTCTGTTCGCTGCATTTTCGACGACTTCGGAGCCTTTGGAGTGCACCTTTAGAAGAGTCGTGCCGTCCTTGCACAAACGTTCGCGCTCATTGGCAGCAAGCAGTGTCTTTCTCCATCCACGGAAAAGCGCTGTAGGCCGAAATTCGAGCCGATCATAGAAATACTGGACCGCCGCCACAATTCCAGGGGATGCCGGACCGGGATCGAGTGCCTCAGAAACGCACCAAACCGGCGTCAAGGCATTCTTGAGAGCGCAAAACTAGGCTGTGCCCTGCCAATCTGATACATAGTCAGCCCCAATCACGATTCAGATGAACAAGTTGTCATCTCCAGGATGTCTCAGAGTCATTCTCAATTGCTAATGTTCTATCGAAACTTGCGAATGAATCATTCGAGGATCGAATCCGTCAATGAGATATCGACGTCGCGTGGCAGTGGCCTCGGGCGGGGGAACGAGGTGGGTTTCGTTTTGCTTTACGTCACCATGGCCTAAAATCGCGGCCCCTTCGAGCCGCCGTCTCGCAGTCGTACGTACTCCGGAAGTGTGGCGACCTTGAACCGAGCGATTCGTCTTTCCTTCCGGTGCGGTCTAGGACGCCGCTACTTTGTGGTGTTGGTACTCCTGGCCGGCATTTTGTCTGCAACTTCCACGCGCGCTCAAGACAACTATGAAATCCAAGTGTATGGATCGGAATTGGTGGACCCCGGCCACACCATGGTCGAGCTGCACAGTAATTTCACGATTGATGGCTCAAAAACGATCATCGATGGTGTTGATCCGACGAACCACGCCGAACATGAGACGGTCGAGATTACTCACGGATTCACGGACTACTTCGAGTGTGGATTCTATATCTTTACTTCGATCACTCAAGGCCAGGGCTGGCAGTGGGTAGGCGATCATATCCGGCCGCGCTTCGCCGTCCCGCAGAAGTGGCATTGGCCGGTCGGCGTCAGCATCTCGAACGAAATTGGCTACCAGCGCCGGCAATACTCGACGGACACCTGGACGTGGGAGATCCGGCCGATCGTGGACCAAAAGGTCGGTAGATGGTATTGGTCCGTGAACCCAACGCTGGACCGCTCCTTCCACGGAGAGAGCGTCAAGCAAGGTGTCGTCTTCTCGCCCAATTTCAAATTCAGCTACGACCTCAGTCCCAAGATAGCCGCGGGCCTCGAGTATTACGGCTCGGTCGGCCCGGTCACCGGATTCGACGCCGTCGCACAGCAGCAGCACCAGATTTTCCCCGCGATTGATTTGAATATCGCGCCGCAGTGGGAAATCAATTTCGGCCTAGGCGTCGGCCTCACCAGGTCCACCGATCACCTCATCGCGAAAATGATCCTTGGGTATCGATTTAATTTCTGATCCAGAAGAGGAAACGAGCAATGGTGAAGGGACTGGTGATCGGTTTTTTGCTGGCGGTCATGATTTTGGTGGGTGCGGTTTTCGGCTATTTCGCCTCGGGTATGGCGCCTGTTGCTACCGCCGACCCCCCAATGCCATTTGAGAAAAAACTTGCCAACCTGGCGCTGAACGCGCATATCGAGAAGCAACACGTTTTGGAATCTCCTGTTGCTCCCGACGAACCCGCTTTCCTTGCGGGTGAGGGCGTGTACAAAGAGCACTGCGCGGTCTGTCACGGAATGCCAGGCCAGCCCCCCACCGACTACGCCGCGACGATGTTTCCGAAGCCGCCTCAACTCTTTCGAGGGCATGGTGTAACCGATGACCCAGCGTCCGAAAGCTATTGGAAGGCGGCGAATGGTATCCGGCTGTCCGGGATGCCCGCGTTCAAGACGAAACTAACGGACACGCAATTGTGGCAGGTCAGTCAATTGCTCGCGCACGCGAACGATTTGCCCGAATCCGTGAAGAAAGCGCTTGCGCCTGGCGTTCCGGCACCAGCAACTCCACAGACTCCGACAGCGACCGGTGAATCGAGCAAGAAATAATCAACCATAGAAAAAAACAAGGAGACCGTGAGGATTTTACTGTATAGCCCCGACAACGGGGTCACGCGGAATTTTATGCCGCATCTTTGGATGTTTCTCCTCCAGTCATTGACTCCGGATGGCCACGAAGTATTGTTGATTGACGGCAACGCACAACCGATGGACGAAGCCGGTGTGGCGCGTTTTGTCCGTGAACAAAATATTGGGTTGGTCGGAATCGGGGCCATGACCCGGATGATCGCCAAGGCGTATCGCGTCGCGGATGCGGTCCGCGCTACTGGCGTGCCGGTGGTGATGGGCGGACCTCACGTCACCGAACTGGCTGACGAAGCGCTGGGCCGCGCCGGCGGGCCGCGCCATGCAGACGCAGTAGCTCTTGGTGAAGCGGATGAAACCTGGCCAAGGATTGTCGAAGATGCCGCACGCGGCGCTCTTAAGGATACCTATGCCCCTGTCGATGACTTTGGCCGGGAACGCAAACCCAGCCTGCAGTCGTATCCCGCAATTCCGTGGGACAAAATAAACCTGGAACAATTTAATTTGGTACCCAGAATAGCGACGCGCATTCTCCAGCATTTGGGTGGCGGTTGGGGCACGTTTCGCATGATTCCCATGGAGTCCGGGCGCGGCTGCCCTTATGGCTGTGAATTCTGCACGGTAACTGGCTTTTTCGGCGATTCGATCCGATTTCGCACCAATCAGAGCGTTGTAGATGAGTTGCTTTTACTGAAAGCTCGCGCGCAGGCGGAAGGCGGCCAGATTGCCGTCTTCTTTATCGACGATAATTTTGCCATCAACGTAAAAAGGACCAAATCGTTGCTGCGCGACATTATCGCCGCCGGCGCTCAGGTGCATTGGGTCGCGCAGATCAGCGCGAACCTGTTGCGTGACGAAGAGCTCCTGGATCTCATTGCCGCTTCCGGGGGCAAGTGGGTCTTTATCGGCATGGAATCCATTGATCCCGCCAACCTGGCCGACGTGAAAAAGGGATTCAACAAACCCGGTGAGTATGCCGCCGTGCTGGAGCGGCTCGCCCAGCGAAACGTCTATGCCATCACCTCGTTCATTTTCGGTATGGATAACGACACAACCGGCGTGGCGGAGCGCACGCTTCAGGAAATTCGTAATTGGCCGCCAGGGTTGCCCATCTTTGGCTTACTCACGCCCTTGCCGGCCACGCCCCTCTACAAGAGACTGGAGACCGCGGGGCGATTGACGCGGCCGAAACACTGGCAGGAGTTCATTCCTTTTGCGATGGCGCATACACCGCTGAAGATGACAATCGCGCAAGCCCATGCCGAGGTCAAGTACGGGTGGGCCAATTCCTACAGTGCAGAGGCGATCGGTAAGGCCGTCGATTCGCTCGCGGATAAGTCTTTGGGCTATCGCATCAACATCTTCATCGCACGAATATGCTTTCGAGGAATCTACTTCCCTCAAATGGGCCGCTTGGCGTGGCTGAGGGTCATTACCCAGAATCGGCGGACAATCTTCAAATTAGTGAAAGAAGGGTTTGATGCCTGGCGCCGCCCGCGGTCAAGGAGTGAGGAAACTCTTGATGTCGGCCGGGAAGTCGTTCACCCGAATTGAGCTGAGGTTTGCCACGTGCAGTCGGTTTTGAAGCTCGCGACAATTCATCGGGAGCGTCGAAATCGGGGTGCTGCAATTGGCGATCGTCAGCCGCCTGCGTCACAAAAATGAACAATTCGTCATCCGCAGGATACTGCTACTTCATCCCCAGTTGATAGCATTCGACCAACAGTCCGGCGTTACCTTCAAGGCGCACTAACAGGATTTGCGCGTCTAAGCCGGTCGCGGACTGCTATGTCCAACCGGAGTGCCAAGTCGAAAGGAGAACCTCAAGTGACTGCGAACGTTGCGAAGTTCATCCTCGGAGCTGGGATTCTAGTGCTTTCCTTTCTATTTTCGATTCCACTGCGTGCACAGGTTGCAAGCGCCGTATTGTCTGGAACGGTCGCCGATGCCTCCGGCAAGGTAGTAGCGGACGCCAAGATTTCCGTCAAGAACGCAGTTACGGGGCAGACGACGGGGACCCAGACCGATTCGGCCGGCCTCTACAAGGTTCCGAATCTCGTGCCCGGGGATTACGAGATTTCAGTTTCGGCGGAAGGGTTCAGCCCCAGTGTGGCTAAAGTGACGATCGCTCAAGGAGCCAAGCAAACGATGAACTTGACCTTGGGCAGTGTGCTTTCGTTGGGGGATCTGGGATTCTGTCCTGCCCAAACCCAGGGAAATGCCCAGGATCAGGCGAGGCTCGACAAACGGTCGCATATGCTCAAGGTCCATCAGCGGATCGGTCTGATAGATACGGCTCCGCTGCTCGCGACGGTTATCCTGGGACCCGGCGCCGGCGGCAAAAGCACCAGTTCGTCTAATCGCTTTGCGCATGTTGCCCTCGGTGGCTTGACGGGGGATCTGTATTTTCTGAGCGCTTATTACGCGATCCGTGCGCCCAAAATTCCGGGAACCGAAACCCGGGGACCCATCCGGCTGCACAAGGCTCTGGCGTGGATTCATGGCCCCGGGATGATCTTGACACCCATCTTGGGAATATTGGCTTACAACCAGAAAAGTAATGGGGAAAAAGTTCACGGCATCGCCAGCGCCCATGGGCCCGTCGCCATCGTAACTGCTGCAGCGTATGGTGCCTCGATCCTTTCCGTATCTATCAAGTGGTAGAGAGGGATCATGAATAGACGAACGAAAATACTGGTAGGCTTGTTCGCTCTAGGGTTCCCCACCTTCGCGCAGACGGATAGCCAGTGGGTTCTCGAACAATCCACGCTGACCTATCACGTATCTCACCCGCTGCATCAAGTTGATGGCGTTAGCCATGCGGCGAAGGGGAAGGGCGTTTGCCACGCCGGACAATGCGATTTCCTAATCGCGGTGCCTGTCAAATCATTCGATTCTGGAGACAGCAACCGCGATCTGCACATGCTGCAGGTGGCGCGCGGTGGGCAATTTCCGATGGTCACCGTGCGTACTCATTTGCCCGAAAGCGCGGCGGGAGCAGCGACCATCCATGCCGACCTGGAAGTGCAGTTCGCGGGACAAACCGCCAAGTACGACCAACTCGCATTCCAAATGACCACCCAGGGAAACGAGACTCGGATATCAGGAACCATTCCGGCCACGCTGACCGATTTCAAAATTGACCCGCCATCTCTGCTAACGGTCGCCGTGAAGAACGAAATACCGGTGAAGGTGGAAATGACTTGGCAGAGGCAAAAATAACATGGCAGTAGGACGGGTGCTCTTGGCGGCGGCGTTGACGTGCGTCTCTTTCAGCATGGCGCAGGCTCAGGACGCTGCATCGGTGTCCGCACCTGCTTCCGACCCGGTATTGAAAAGCAGGCCAGTTGCCGGTGTGAATGCCGCGACGAGTGACACGATTCCTCTGATGATACCGAAGGGAACTGCCGTACAGGTGGTTCTCGACCGGGAAGTGAGAATTCAGAAAATCGGACAGGCGGTCCACGGCCGGGTCGCAGAAGCCGTCTATGCTTTTGACAAACTCGTTGTGCCGGTAGGAACCGAGGTAACCGGCGAAATCACCGAGCTCGAAGGTGTTTCCGCGGGAAGACGCACGCTTGATGCCTTGAACGCCGAGTTCACTCCTGCTCGCAAAGTGCAAATCAAATTTGACGCTCTCGAACTGAAAGGCGGGCGACACATTCCGATCCAAACCGTCGTCACGCCCGGTTCCGGACAGGTGATCCAGTTCGTCGCCGCTGCCGATCCGTTCAAGAAAAAGGGCGTAAAGGACGCTGCGTCGGAGAAGGCGGATCAAGCAAAGGAAGAAGCCAAGCGGCAGTGGGACATTGCGATGAACCAGGTCCACGAGCCCGGCAAGATGCACAAGATCATTCGCTATGGCATCGCCCAGCTCCCCGTCCATCCGCAATATATTGATGCCGGCAGCGTCTATTTCGCTGAACTCGAGGAGCCGCTCGATTTTGGAAGCGAGCCTTTGACCCCGGAAATTGCGGCTTCGCTCAACGAGCCGCCACCTCCGGGTAGCTCTGTGCACGTACGACTCACGACGGGGCTGAGCTCCGCGACCGCGCATAAGGGCGACGAAATCGAGGCGGTGCTAACGAGACCTTTGTTTGACGGAGACCGCCTGATCCTTCCTCAAGGCAGCCGCCTGAAAGGCGCCGTGCTGCAGGTTCGCCCAGCGCGCCGACTTAGCCGCAATGGACAGCTGCGGATGGTGTTCCACGAGCTAGCATTGCCGGACGGCGTCGAGCAAAAAGTGGAAGCCAGCTTGCAGAGCGTGCAGGCCGCCAAAGGACAGGACGTAAAGCTCGATGCAGAAGGCGGAGCTGAGGCCAACACGCCCAAGAGCCGGTATCTAACTACCGGAGTCTCCGTAGGGTTGGCTTTGCTGTCCGCACGCGGTGATCCTGACGCGCGCAACGGCGATGTGAACGGGAACATCAGCAGCCGAGTGGCGGGAGGCGCCGGAGGCTTCAAACTTGTCGGCATCGTGATCGGCCTCCTGGTTCACTCGCATCCGCTGGGCATGGCAATGGGCGCGTATGGGGCAAGCATGTCGGTCTATTCGCATTTCATCGCGCGCGGACGCGAGCTTGAATTCCCGAAAAACACGGCCATGGACGTCGCTGTTGGGACGCGTGCCTCCACTGTTTCCCCGGACATGCCAAAACCTGGCGGTGCCGACATTGAGAACTAACATGAATTTGTTGACGCCCGGGTAAAACTAGGCGAGCAACGGGACCAACTTGCCGACCGGGGAAGCTAGGTAAGCCAAATCGGACTTAGCAGGCCGTCCAGCGATGCAGCTGTCAGACACGACGATCGCCGCGAAGCATGGATGCGAAGCCACTTGGCCGAGTGAATGCGAATGATCGAGCGGGTATTGATAGGCGTATTTGTGATCTTGGCTGTTCTGTGTGTTACAGCCTTCTGGAGGAGTGATTTCCGGAAGCGGGGGCGTTGATAGCAGTGAACCCCTGGAGTGAAACAGTTTGATCGTGCACCCTTTGCGGGAAATCTGTCTCGTTGACGAAGTGTACACGCAGGAGATGCGCCTGCCTCGTGAGCAGGTGCGCTGCCCAAGTTACGTTAATTTCCAAAGCAGTTGCATTCCCCGTTTGTCTCATTCAATTTCCGCAAGTACTCCTAAGACCTTGAAATTCCGAATCAAGGCGCCTTGTCATCGCCATGTCTTCCACCTGCAACTTCCCAGCGGACTTCCGGGGCGCATCGCTCCGCACCTAAGAAGTCGCCTGCAACGGGGAACGGAGCAATCGCCACCGCCCGGTATGAAGAATCGATTCCGTGCTGGGCCCGTAAGGCAAAAGATTCAGCATTCGCACGCAGCAATGCGCTGGTGGAGAAAATGCCGCTCCATAGGATTGCGTGCGAGCGCGAGCGCTTTCTGGAAGTGCTGGCGCGCCATGGGCTGACTCCCTCTGCGAAACTCAAACTCGCCGAGCGCGGCGTGGTAGAACGGATACTTGCCGAGGCGGTCCGGGTTGGTGATCGCGCGAATCTCTTCGAGGCCGCGCTCCGGACCCTCGCGCTGCCCGATGGCGATGGCCCGATTGAGAGCGACAATGGGAGAAGGACGTATCGTCATTAACGTGTCGTAGAGTGAAACGATGGCGTTCCAGTCCGTGTCCTGGACCCGAGGGGCAGCCGCATGAATCGATGCGATGGCAGCCTCGACGTGATACTCGGAGAGTTCGGTACCCGACGCGGCAAGATCCAGGAGTTTCAGCCCTTTGCCCGCGAGTTCTCGATCCCACAGCGATCGATCCTGATCAAAAAGCTGATTCAAGTTGCCTGAGGCGTCGACCCGAGCCGGCAGACGCGCTGCGTTCAGACACATGAGCGCGCCCAGTGCGTGCGTCGTGCGGGTCGCAGCGAGGGGATGCTCCAGGAGCAGCGCCGCCAGCCGTATCGCCTCCAGGCACAGCTCGCCGCGAACCGCAGATTCGGCAGAGGCGCCGTGGTAGCCCTCGTTGAACAGTAAGTAGACTGCGACGTGGACGGCCGGAAGCCGGGCGGAGAAGTCAGCCGACGCCGCGATGTCAAATAGTTTCTTCGATTGAGCCAGCACTTTCTTTGCCCGCGTGATCCGCTTCTCAGTGGCCGCATGGCTGCTGACAAAAGCGCTCGCGATCTCGTCTACGCTGAAGCCGCACAGGATGTGGAGGATAAGCGCCACCTGCGCCTCCTCGGGCAGGCGGGGATGGCAACACGAAAACATCATGCGCATCTGATCGTCCTTAATCGCGTTGGCTGCAAACAGTTCTTCAACAACAGGAGCGAGTGTCCATTCGCTCTCCAGGAGCCTTCCCAGCTCCGGCGCAAAGATACGCGCGGTGCGCTCCCGGCGCAGAACGTCGAGCGCGCGGTTCTTCGCCGTGGCCATCAGCCACGCCGAAGGGTTCTCCGGCACACCGCGGAACTTCCACACTTCCAAGGCGCGGCAGAAGGCGTCTTGCACAACGTCTTCTGCCAGCGCCAGGTTACAGACGCCGAAGATCCGCGTCAGCGTTGCAACCATGCGCCCGGCTTCGCGCCGGAAAAGATGATCGCTGAGCTCCATTACATGTTCATCTTCATGACAGGCCGCACTTCAACGGTGCCTTCATCAGCCTCGAAGATCGGGCAGCCCTTCGAAAGCTCCACTGCCTGCTCCAAATCACGGGCTTCGACCAGTGTGTAGCCGCCGACAACGTCCTTGGCCTCGGCAAATGGCCCGTCCGTCACCGTTTTCTGCTTGCCTTTCACCAGCTTACCAGCACGTTCCAGGGGCTGGCCTTGATCCTTGATGTGACCTTTCGCGCCAAGCTCTTTCATCCAGGCCATCCACTTCTGCATTCTCTGCTGCAGTTGCTCTGGGGATCCGCCTCTGTCCGCGCTGCGATAAAGGTATAAAAATTCGCTCATGATCTTTCCTCCTTGGATCTTCGATTTCGTGTTGTGAACATAGGACGTTTAAGAGAGGCGTCGTCGACATTTTTGTTCGCCCCGTCTTGATGAAGCTACTTCAGGCACAACTCACGCTCGGCTGGTGTCGCAACGTTTTCTTCTGGCTCTGCGGGCGGAAGCCGGCGGAAGCAATCACCTCCTCAACCTGTAGCCGGTGGCGTTCGCAATGCCGCGCGACGACCAGGAGCCACGGGTAGCCATCCAGCTGGCCGATCACGGGATGCGCGAGAAAACAGCTCCGCAGGTCGCCCGAAAAGGTGGCAGAGAATTCACGCGTGCGGCCCCGAACGCCCTCGAATTCCGGCAGCAACTTCTCAGTTGGCCACCGGCCGGTGGGGCGAAACACCTCCGGCGCCTGCTTTGGCTGCTTGCGGCCCACAATCATTTGCTTGGTCAACGCCTCGTCCCGACCCTCCCAATCGCCGTGCCTTGAGGAATCGGGAGACTGTTGCATGCGACCTTCTAGTGTTTCGAACATGAGCCTTTCGACAACAATAATGTGCTCCAGACACTCGGCCACCGACCAGCGCGCCGGGGCCGTGCGGTATTCGAGTTGCTGTCGTGAAAGTCCACGCACCGTTCCCAGCAGCCGTTCCCGACTGCCATCAAGCTCCATCAAGGCGAACTTTCGTTCCGCCGGTGTCATTGTCTCTCTCCCGGATTAGCGCGAGCCCCGGAGCTCTGGTCAGCGGGAGAAGCGGAGGAGTGGCCCGGGCCGGTGTGCGTCCCTACGGCAATGATGATGGTTGCGTCGCGTGTGCCTTCACGGGCCACGAACGCCGGCCCGGCCGGGTTGCCGTCGGGGCCGAGGTAGGCGCCCAGTTCGGCATTGGTCAAGTAGGGAACGTAGAACATCACATGAGGCGGGAATGGCTCGACCACGCCCTGATCGTTAGGCACCACGTTTTCCGTAGAGAGCATGTAGCAGATGCTCGTCCGGGAGGGTGGCTGGAAGACGCCCTTGGCGAACCCGTCGTCGATCAAGCGTTTGATCTCCTCAGGACTGTTTCCCTGCGCGCGCAGCTCAGCCACCTTAAGCACGAGCGGGAGGTGCGAGTGCGTAGCCTCCGCGTTCATGCAGAGCGGCTCTATGCTGGTGGGCACCAGGTGCTGGACGATGGCTGTGAAACCGTTCTGGCTCTCCCGGACCTCGACGTAGCCCGACCTCTCCAGAACGTAAACCGCCGCCTTGCCAGCCACGGACGGGGGGCAGGCGCTGAGGGCCAGCGCAATTTCTCTTTGCCGATCCATTAACTGCGCTGTCTGCCGGCTTCCAGCGTCTGACTTCGCAGGAGCGGTTATGGGTGCCTGCTGGCCGACGGCCGGGTTGATCCACAATGTCGTAAGGCTGACGAGCCCAATCGCGATTCTACCAATCATCTTCGGTCGCCTAGAAGGTCGGTTTGTTCCTCCCCGACGGTCAAGACCTAATCTGTTTTCCATAGAATTGTTCCTCCTGGTACCAAGACGTTTAAATGGCAGGGCACCGGACTTCTTTTTTCAAGGAGGCTAATAATTCAGATGAGAATGAAGTCCCAGTGGCAGGTCATCGGCGCCAGCAGCGCGCGGGCGGCTTCGTTCAAACGGAGTTCTGGGAAGTCTGTCAATGTAAGAACTTCGACAGGCCGGCGCTTTGATCTCCGCCGACAAATTCCCAACCGAGAAATCTACCTCCCAATAAACAAGTTGCGGCATCGTGACGAGGTCAGACATCGCCGAATGGTTGACGGCAGCACCCCTGAATAAGCGTGACCGTCCATCTCGTGAGTCGCAATCTC
>Ga0210401_10001316_pt1 | contig 28891 bp, 21 predicted proteins | sample IncBWH32MmetaG_FD_150866 | JGI IMG/M metagenome (GOLD analysis project Ga0210401, IMG submission 150866) | Forest soil microbial communities from Barre Woods Harvard Forest LTER site, Petersham, Massachusetts, United States - Inc-BW-H-32-M | ecosystem: Environmental > Terrestrial > Soil >...
GATGGATCCGGTTTTCATCTGGCGTACTGCTCGCAGGTGGACGAGGATCACCCGTCGAATTGCCTGAAAATGGCGCGCGACCTCTATCGCTACCAGGGCGGCGAGTGGAGGCGAATTGAAACGGCGGAGCTGCCGGCGTCAAAGCCGGCGCCATAGCCCGGGAGTTTGAACGCTGTTCCGCGATGTTGACAAGTCTTCGCCTGCGCGACATCCATTCCGTCAAAACACCCATCAAAATGTTAATCTGGAGTCGTCCGCTGCATGCTCACGGTGAAATAGATTGAGACAACGATTTCTCGCAGTCATCTTCAGCGCGCTACTGCTCTCGGCCACGGGAGTTGTGGCGCAGAACGCCGCGCCGTCCCCCAAGCTGCCACCACCCGCGTCGGAGCAATCGCAGGAATTCCTGCAGGCCGCCGACGAAGTGATGGCGCAGATGAGCAAGCTCATCTCCCTACCCATCCTTTCGCCGCTGAAAAAGAGCCTGCGCTCGCGGGAAGAAATTCGCGCCTACCTCTTGCAGAAAATGAAAGAGGACAAGGACGCGGACAAACGCTACGCCGATCAGAAAACAATGGAGAAGTTCGGCCTGATTCCCAAGAATTATCCGCTGGACCAGACGCTGGTAACGGTTCTGACCGAGCAAATCGCCGGGTTGTACGATCCGGACAGCCAGGAGTTTTTCATCGCCGATTGGACTTCGCCCGCCGATGAGCGACCGGTGATGTCGCACGAACTGACGCACGCCTTGCAGGACCAGCATTTCCACATCGACAAATGGACCGACGCCGCGAAGCCGAACGATGACGCGGAATTGGCGCGCGATGCCGTCATCGAAGGTTCGGCCATGGCCGCGATGGTCGATTACGAACTCGACGGCAAGGGAACCATTCGCGACCTTCCGGAGTTCGACCCTGCGCTTTTCATCGGAGATTTGGACAGCAGCCCCGAACTCGCGAAAGCGCCGAAGGTTCTGCAGGACGAGCTGCTTTTCCCGTACATTTCGGGGATCAAATTCACGCAGCAATTACTTAAGGCCGAAAACGGATGGCCGGGCTTTTACAAAGTGTTCGACAAGCCGCCGGCCTCGACGCAGCAAATCATGCACCCCGACATGTACCTGCAGGGAATCATGCCCGCGAAGGTAGAGCTGCCCGCGACCCAGGGCGTCGTTTCGTCCGACTGGAAAAAGCTCGATGAAAACGACATGGGGGAATTCGGGGTGCAGGAGATTTTGAAGCAGTTCCTCCCCAAGGACCGCTCGGCGGCGCTGGCTGCGGGCTGGTCCGGCGACCGCTACGCCATTTTCGAGAACCAAAAGAACAAGCGCACGCTGCTGGAGTTTCGCGTGCATTTCGTCGGCGATGCCGCCGCGGCGCGTTTCTTCGGCGCCTACAGCGAAATTCTGGAATTGAAATACGACCAGCGGACGAATCTGATGCGGCGGCCGAACTTCTTCTCGTTTGACACGCCCGAGGATGGCGTCTTCGTGCGCTGCAACGATTCGGATTGCTTCGTTCTCGAGGGTGGTACGCGGGAGATGTTCGACCGCCTGACAATGGAGATGGGTTGGCCCGCGGGCCCCGCCGTGCCGATGAAGCCGGGCGATTCGCACGCCCACGAGACCGTGCTGCCGATTTACCCGGGGCTTATTGCCGATGCCGGTCGGCCCATGCCGCCCACGGCACCGTGAGCCACATGGCGAGCCCCGCCGGCGCGAGAACCTGGATATTGGGCGGCGGCGGTCCGGACAGCGAACCCGCATACACAACACCAAGGAAAACGGCCAGCGACCAGAACACAAGATGCCCCGCTTTGTCTTTCGCGCGCGTCGCGCTGAGGTAGAGCGCAATTCCCGCCGCAAACAGCACATATTCCACAGCAAGCGTCAGCGGGACGGAATTCCACATTCCAAGGCCGTATTTTGGGCCGCCGGGATAGACGGGCATGTCCGGCCGGTGGGCGATGAAATCGAGAATCCAATGCGTAGGCACGAGGGCCCCGACGAGCAGCGCGTTCCTGCGATCTCGTTTCCAAACGAAATAGATAAGACCGATCACGGCGCCCCAGCCCAACTGTGCGACCAGGCTGTGCGAAATCGGATACGAGGTGAAGTCGAAAGGCGAAGCGGCCATGAGGCCGGGAACGATGCGAACGTGTTCGACGCCGAGGAGTAACAGAATCGGCCATAGCAGGTCCGCAAATTGGGCGGCGAAGACGAGCGTTCCCAGGGAAACCTTTGGCGCTGCTTTTTTCGCGGCGAAGGCGACTCCGAAATGGCCAAGGAACATTTGAGGCTCCGTTTGATTCGTGAAAAGGATTTCTATACCACGAACTGGGTTTCTCTGCGCCCTCTGTGCTGGAACGGGCTTCGGCGGGAATAGGCAAAAGGCACTTAACGCAGAGGGCGCAAAGGGCGCAGAGAAAGGCGCGAGGGGCGCGTGTTTCTCTAGCGGGGACGCGACGCCCCGCATCAGTGCGTGGGCGCTGTCTTGCTTGCGGACCGGGCCGGTTGCGAACGGCCGAAGAGCGGCGAAGACGCGCAGCGCCGCTCGAGACGTTCGATGCGGCGACTGAAGCGCTCGCGCACCCTGGAATCGTATTCCCTGGAGATTGTTCCTGCGCGCCGTGCAGCCTGCAATTCCGCTAACGCGGCGCGGATCAGTTCGAGAGCGCGGCGCGGTTCTTTCGCGCGGTGTTCATGGTGGATGGCAAGTTGTTCGGCGGCTTCCATGGAGGACTCCACCGCCTTTCGCACATCATCCGGCTGAATCGTGTATTCTTCACGGCCATTTCCAGCTGCGGGCTCGCGCAGCGTGCTCCACAGGGAAACGGCGCGCGCGTAGTCGAATTGCCGCTTTGCGAGTTGTGCGAGTTCGCGCTGGGCGAGCCTCTCTATGGAACCCGGCAGGCCAGCGTGCAGCGCCGTCTCGTAGAGTTCGCGAGCACGCGTCGATTCGCCGCGCCTGCGCAGCATGCGGGAAAGCCCCAGCACTTCGATGGGATCGCTCCACGTTTCGGCCCGGGCGGCGTTCCCGCGGCCGTTTCCGCCATCCAGCAGCTCCAGAATTCTTCCCGCAAGCGCCGCGAGGCCTCTCAAATCCATTTGGTTGTGGCGGAAAATTCCCGCGATCGGCTCGGCCGGGCCGCCGCGCAGGTAGTCGAAATACATTTGCGGAATCAGCGAGGAATCGATGTCATCGTGGCGCGACCAGTCGAGGGCGTGTCCGTTTCGGGACAGCACGTGCCGCTCGAGATCCTTCAGGCGGACCGAGCCGAGCCGCAATCGCCAGAGATGCCGCGCCGGATGCAGCAGATCGAGATGCAGCTTGGGCGAGAACGGAGGGATGGAGCGTGTCATGCGATAGCGCGTCTCCAGCAGCGGCCAGTCAAAACTTTTTCCGTTGAAGGTCACGAGAACCGGCCGCTCCTCCATGCGTTCGGAAAGCTCGAGCAGAAGCGAGTGCTCCTCGTTCAGATCGCGCATGAAGAATTGCTCGACCTGCAGCCCGCCCGCGTCCCACCACGCGATCCCGACCATGAACGGGTACGTGCCAGTGCCACCAGCGAGGCCCGTGGTTTCCGTATCCAGGAATAGCCATTGCAAGGGATCGGTCGCGACCGTCGCGAGTTTTTCGCCGTCGGCCGAGCGCGGAAGCAGCAAGGCCAGCGAGTGCGCATCCGGCGAACACATTTCCGGCGTGGCGTACCACTGCCGCAAAGACAAGTGCTCGCCGTAGTGATTTCGATTGACCCCGGCGCCAAGCATCTCAGCCAGCCGGTCGCCGGCAGCGGAGGCCTCCGCGCGACGCGGCGCATCAGCATCCCGCCGGCGCGCGGGGCGCAAGGCAGAGATACGCGAAAATTTGTTTTCTCTCAGCACGTTACACGAGAGAATCCACAGATGAACACAGATAAACACTGATGAGGCAAAACCAAAGCGACGAGAATGTTTTGAATTTTCTTTTATCAGTGTTCATCTGTGTTTATCTGTGGATTCGTTTCTCCTTTCTCGCCGAAAGCTCATGCACCCAGGCGCGCGAGGATGGCTAACGCCGCGTCTTTGGCGCGCTCGCCTCGTTCGCCAATGGGGCCCACGCAGGAGGGGCAGCCGTTTTCGCAGGGGCAGGCGGCGATCAGTTCGCGCGTCTTGGCCAGCAAGAGTGCATGCGCGCGGTAGAGCGGCTCGGAAAATCCGATTCCGCCGGGGTACGCGTCGTAGAGATACAGATTCGGCTCGAAGAATTCCTTTTCCGCGAGGGCGGCGATTTCTTCCGCGGTCGCCGCTTGTTCCCACTCGATGTCCGACCCGGGTGACGGCGGGCGCTCGCCGATGGCCGTGCCCAGATCGCGCGCATCGCACATGAGCAGCAGCGTGGCGATCGATTCGAGCGCGTGGAGGAGGCCGAACATTCCGCTCTGGCGGTCGCTGACGGAGAAGGGAAGCGATTCGACGAGCGAGCGCTCGAGCGTCAGCCAGAATGCGGTTGTGTGCATTTCATTTTCCGGCAGCTCCAGCTTGCCGTCGCCGACGTTTTCGTTGGTGAAAAATTTGATCTTCTTGAAGCCGATCACCTGGGAGCGAATCAGGACGTCGCCGTGGGAGCGCGCGGCATGCGCGTCGTCGGCACCTGCCTCAGTGCGCTCGCTCGCCGCGCTTTCCAGCACGCGGACCTGCGTGTAGCGGACCGCGTCCGTGTAGTAGTCCACGTCGACGCGCTTCACGTACGCTTTCCGCTCCTCGAAATTTAGCGCTTCAACGTGAAACTGCTGCCCCTGGTGCAGGTAAATGGCCTTGGGGTGAACCGTGGTGAGCGCGCTCGAGAAATCGACTTCGCCAATCACTTCGGCTCCGTCGGTGGTATCCACGATCACGAAATTATCCGAAGTGACCGAGCGCAGGCTCACCGTGTCCGCGGGATAAGCCTCCTGCGTCCAGTGCCAGTGCTCGCCCGTGCGATGCAGGAAGCCTGCTTCGGCCAGCCGGTCGCACAGATCGGGAAGATCGACGCTTCCGAATGATTCGCCCGCGGCGATGGGCAGCTCGAACGCTGCGCACTTCAGGTGGTTCAGCAGGATTTCGAGATTGTCCGGCTGGACGAAGGCGTGTTCGGGCGAGCGGCCGAAAAAATAATCGGGATGCCGCACAATGAATTGATCGAGCGGCGCGGAGGAAGCGACCAGCACAGCGCAGGAGCTGCCGCTGCGGCGCCCGGCACGGCCGGCGCGCTGCCAGGTGGAGGCAATGGTGCCTGCATAGCCAGCCATCACCGTCGCGTCGAGCGAGCCGACGTCGATGCCCAGCTCAAGCGCGTTGGTTGAGACCACGCCGCGGATGCGGCCCTCGCGCAGGCCATGCTCGATTTCGCGGCGCTCGCCGGGGAGATAGCCGCCGCGATAGCCGCGAATCGCGGGCGCGTGCCCTGGCTGCGATGGATTCGCCCGCTGCAAATAGGTGAGCAGGATCTCCGTGTTCGGGCGCGAGTTGGCAAAGACGATCGTCTGCAAATTGCGCTTCAGGAATTCCTGGGCGACGCGCGAGGACTCGTTGATATAGCTGCGGCGAATTCCGAGAAAACGATTCACGACCGGCGGATTGTAAAAGACGAAAAACTTCTCTCCCGCCGGAGCGCCGGTTTCATCGATCATTTCGAAATCGGTTTCCGCGAGGCGCGACGCGAGTTCGCCGGGATTCGCGATGGTGGCGGAAGAGCAGATGAATTGCGGATCGGAGCCGTAGAAGCGCGCGATGCGCCGCAGCCGCCGCAGGACGTTGGCGAGATGGCTGCCGAAGACGCCGCGATACGTGTGCAGCTCGTCGAGGACCACATAACGCAAATTTTCGAACAGGCGCTGCCAGCGCGTATGGTGAGGCAAGATGCCGGTGTGGAGCATGTCCGGATTGGACAGCACGATGTGCCCGCGCTGGCGAATGGCCTTGCGCGCGTCGGCGGGCGTATCGCCGTCGTAGGTGAAAACGCCGAAGCGATGGTCGAGCCGCGCACACAAATCGTGCAGCTCGGAGAGCTGATCCTGTGCGAGCGCCTTGGTGGGGAAGAGATAGAGCGCCCGTACGTCCGGATTCTCGAGAACCGCGTTTAAGACCGGCAGGTTATAGCACAGCGTTTTCCCGGACGCCGTCGGCGTCACCACCACGACGTTTCGCCCATCGTGCACGCTCGCTGCGGCGAGCGCCTGGTGGCTGTATAGCTGCGCGACGCCCTTTTCCGTATACGCCTGAATGAGTTCCGGGCGCACCCACTCCGGCATGGCAGCGAATTTCGCTTCCCGGGCGGGGATGTGGCGCATGGCGGTAACGATTTCGCCACGCGGATCGCGTTCGGTGAACTGCTCGACGATCTCGCGCACGCGCGCCAGCGTCGCCGAGTCCTTCGAAGTGCGCACCGCCAGGGGTTGAGCCGCCATGGATCACCGTGCCCGTGCTTCGCTTTTTATTCGCTGCTACGCTACCACGGTGCGGGGGAGGGTGCAACGGGGATTGTGGCGATGGAATCCACAGATGAACACAGATAAACACTGATAAAAGCAAAGTCGAAGGCGTGAGACGCGCGCGGGCATCCGTGTCGCGTTCGTGCCTTGCTTGCCTTTGTTTTTATCAGTGTTGATCTGTGTTCATCTGTGGATTCGTTCTCAGTAGTGGAATCGGTAACGCACCTCCAGAAAAATCTCGCGTGGATTGTTCCAGTGGAAGCCGCCGAACGTCTGGCTGTTGTCCAGATCCACGCGACGTCCCGTCACGTTCAAAGCGGTCAACGTTGTGGAGAAGCGCTCGCCGAAATCCTTGCCGAGCGAAAGATCGAAACTTGTGTGCTGCGGCAGATGGTCGCCAAGATACGGTGCCCCAACGAAGGCGTTGCTGAAGCCGGAGCCGTAGTACACGTTCGTGGAAGCGAACGATTGCCATGGAAGAGTGACTTCGCCGCCGAAATTGAGAGTATTGCGTTGGTCGTGATCCAGCGGGAACAAATCGGTCGGCGGCGCAAAGTTCGTCAAACCGCCGGTAATGGGCAGGGCGCCCTCCGCAATTTGATTCGAGTATGCAAGGTGGACTTGGGCTCGGTGGGCGATCCTGGGAGAACGGAGCGTCAATTCCCAACCTCGAATGACCGCTTGGGAGATCGTGATGGGAATGCACGCACCGGAACCGATGCAGCTATGATCGAAGAAATTGTGAGCATTGGTTTTGAAGTTGTCGATGTCAACCGTCCAGCCGCGGTAAGGAATGTTCACCCCAAACTGATGCTCTTCGTCGCGCTCACCCCGAAGCGGGATGAAGCCACAGTTGTTGGCAGTGCAGAAGTCGACCAACGGACCGGAAATCGTAACCAGTGGTGGTGCTTGATAGTAGTGGCCGTAAAAAGCGCGGAAGGTCCAGTTGAGGTGAGGAATCGTTAGGGCGGCTCCGAAGCGCGGGCTAATTGCGGTCTCACCAAATCCTCCCGAAAAGTGGGTTGGCCGCATGCCTGCGGAAAGCATCAGCCAGGAAACGGGTTTGAATTTGTCATCCAGGAAGTAAGCGACTACGCTCCCGGAAGGATGTTCGGGGTCAGTAAAGGGTGAATTGCCGCTTCCATCGTTGAAGGTCGCGGCAAATAGTTCGTTGTCATGCTGGTAGAAGCTGTACAGGCCCGTCTGAAGTTCATTTTTCGCAAAACTGGTGCTGAAGGCTACTTGCCCGCCGGCGTACGTCGACGTGCGATGGTCGGTCGATGCGATAGGCACATCATTGGGCGAGCTGTCGAAATTCGCGCTGTTGTAGTGGTAAAAAGGAGAAATGGTCAGCAGCGTCTTCGAGTTGAAGGTGTGCACCCATGAAAAATTTAGAAAGGCATCGCCTTCGTGCTGGCTGTCACGGAGCCCAATGCTCGGGTATTGTGCAACACCGCCATTCTCGGCGATGGGCGCGTTCTCAACGTCATTCGGGTTGGGATCGTACGGAATTTGGTAGTAGTCCTTCCGCAACGAGGTCACAAACCGAAGTTGATTGGAAGGATCGACGTTGTAAATCAGGGAGACAAAGCCTCCGTAACCATTCTCGGCGTCGTGAACAACCTGCGGGGCGGGGGGTTGTAAGCCCAAATCGCTTCGATTCCCATTCACGCTTGCATAGTAGGCGAAACGCTCGGTATGGCTCCCGAAGCTTAGTTGGGCGTTGGTCTGGTAGAAGCTGCCCCCGCTAAGAACGAGCTCCGCTTCGTTGTTGCGTTCGAAGCCGGTGCGAGGGACGAGGTTGAAAACACCGTAGGTCCGGTCGCCAAACTCAGCACCGTAGCTTCCACGATTTACTTCCATGTAGTCGAAATCCTTCGGGTCGAGCTGCGGCCCGAGGTTCGAGGCAATGTTGGTGTTCGGCACCGGTACGCCATCCACCAGCCAACTCGTCTGGTGTCCGCCGCGGATGTGGAGTTGGTCGTGGGTGATGTACGCTCCCGGGATATAGTCCGTGATGATGGCCAAGCTATTCGTTCGACTGGCTCCCGGAGTCTCTTGAACATCTTCACGATTCAGAAGCGTTGTGGGAGTCGCCGAATCCGTCGTTGCGCTGACGGGCTCGCCGACGACCACTGTTTTTTCGGTGACCGAGGCGATCTCCAATTGGAAATGCAACACGGGACTCGATCCCGATGTGACCACCAGAGCTTGCCGAGCGGTTTGAAAATTCGTGAGCGACACGGTCACGGCGTATTCGCCGAGCGGCACGGCGCCGAAATCGAATTCACCGCTATCATTTGTTTTCTGATGTTGCATCCAGTCGGAGTGCTGCGCTTTGAGCTCCACGTCCGCGCCCGGCACGGGCCGGTGCTGGGGATCGTGCACGATGCCGTGCACGTTGCCGAAAATTTCCGCACGGGCGGGCGCAGGGAGCAAAGCGGCCGCGCAGGCGGCAAGAACCAAAATCGCAATGATGCCAAACAAAAATTTGCTGAATCTCATTTTCATCCTCGCTTAAGAAGGGACGACGGCGCCGCGCTCGCTATATGGGAACGCGGCGGACAATTGCTCTTGGTTGCGGTGAACTTGGCTAGCTGGGGAGGGCGCGAGGAGGAGGAGTTAAGGGGACAGCAGAAACGAATGGCGAAAACAGCGCAGCTGCGAAGGGAGTGGGCTCGGCGGCGGTCGGTACGCTGAGGGTCATGGGCGCCACGAGAACAAACGAGGGAGTTCCGACCGCCGGGGCTTGCGGCGCGTCACAGGCGCGCATCGAGCAATCTCGCTGCCCGGGAATTCCCATCGAATCGCAATTGCTCTTGTCTTTTTGGAGGTCGCGGGATTGGCGATGATGAACGGGACAGTAGGTCGTGTTGCAGCACGCGGGCAAACTGGCGGCGGAAAGCGTCTCAGCAAGGCTCGAGAGACCCGGCAAGAGCATCGCCAGTAGCGCCGTGATCGCTGCGATTTTTCGCCCTATCCCACGCAATGCCAGGCTACCTCGTCGCCCAAGTGTAAGCACAAAACGAGGCGGCTGACAACCATCTGCGACAAAGAGAGTCAGACTGGTTAACCAACCGGCGTGGTAAGGGCTAATTCTCGAGGCGCGACGCCCTGACCGCCGCGCTGCCCCGGTCTTGACACGCGGCCAATGGCCCGCCAATATGCAGGACATGCCACATTCCTTTTTGATTTTCGATTTTGGAGCGAACGAAGAGGCCGCCCAGCAGGCGCGGCATCGCATTGACGGCTGGAAGCAGGGCTTCCGCTTGGATAAGAAGCTTCAGCTCAAATTTGAACGCAAAGAATCGGAAGCCGGGGCGGTTGAGGCCGCCGCGGCCTCGCCGAAGCCGGCCAAAGCCGCCAAGGCTGCGCCCGCCGGCAAGGGCAAGGCGAAATCGCGCGCCAAATCGAAGGCCAGCGAAGAGCCGGCCGCCAAGGAAGCGCCGGAGGCGAGCAACGGTTCAGACGTCCGGCTGATTGTTCGGCTGGATTTTTCGGATCACGAGAAGCTCTCGCACCAGCGGTGGCTCGAGCGCATACCCAGCGAAGAGCCTTTTAAGGGCGCGAGACCGCGGGTAATTCGCACCGGCGAGCCGGACTTCAAGGCGACTTCGGACTTGTTCGATTCGCTGGATTAAAAGGGAAACGAACTGAAGAGCAATGAATTGAAGAGGTGAAGTTGCTTCGAGACGACTCCGAGGATGTGGGGAATTCAGCCTCGTGAACTCTGCAGGACTTCAATCGCGGCAAACGCGCAGGTCAAGAACAGTTCCTTGGCGGCCTGCTCGGCTCGTTTGATGGCCGCGCCGGCTGCAAAACCCGTCACAATGGCCAGTGACGACCAAACACCCAGGACTTTCAACACCAGGATGCCCATGTCGGTCCCCCGATTCAGCCGATCCGTCGCTCGCCTGAGCGTCAGATCCAGACCTACAGAATCCGCCTGAGAACACACCCTATCAATATCAACAGTATAACTTACGAACCTTCCCCGATGCAAGGGGCAAACTGAGTACCCCATGAGGGCCGATTCCCGTGCTGGCCATTCGGACGGTTAAACAGCCCGTCCTAATTCTGTCCATTTGACCAGCCTCATTTTTGCCCCCTGGGCGATAAGTTCGTTCCTGGGCGAAGTGCCCTTCTTGGGATACCCCTGACTGTGATCAGCGTCACAGGGCAGCGGGGCAGGCTCGGGAGCCCTGGCAGCAGAAGTCACACCGTTGATGCGGCGCGGTGGTCGCCGCACAGAAGAACAGAATTGGTCGGACGCTGCGCCAGGCCCCAGGAGGCTGCGCCGCGAAGGAATCGAGATTGCCGGCGCACCTTCGCTGCCGCGATGCAGTGCGCTAGCAATATGTCGGCGCTCATCCCCCCGGTTGCGCCGTCATACAACGCGGCTGAGCGCCGCCATCCCAGCCACCACACCCTGGGATGGCGCGCTCGCCGCGGTTTTTTTTGTCTATAGACGCAAGAAGAGCGAATCCACAGATGAACACAGATCAACACAGATCAACACTGATAAAACCTCGAAAACCAAACAGCTTAGAGCCGTTCTGTGCGGCACCTTGGCCGTTAAACGTTGTTTGAGCCCCTCTTCCTAGAATCAATGTTTATCTGTGTTCATCTGTGGATTCAGATGATTGCTTCGCATAGTATAATGGGCCAAGAGGCGAGGCTTGAGACCTAGCTCAAGTCCAGGGGATGAACATGCCTGTGCAGGCGGGACCGAAAACGGCGAAGGTTGATTCCGGCCGCTATCATGGGCTGTCCCGAGAAGACCTTCTTCGCATTTACCGCACGATGCATCTCTCGCGGCGGATCGACGACCGCGAAATTCAACTCAAGCGACAGAACAAGACATTTTTTCAGATCAGCGGCGCCGGGCATGAAGGCGTTTTGGCCGCGGCCGGGCTCGTCCTGCGGCCGGGCCACGATTGGGTCTTTCCCTACTATCGCGATCGGGCGCTGGCGCTGATGCTGGGCGTCACACCGCTGGAAATGTTCCTGCAAGCGGTGGGCGCGGCCGACGATCCGCATTCGGGCGGGCGGCAGATGCCGTCGCACTGGGGTATTCCCCGACTGAATATTCTTCCCCGATCTTCTTCCACCGGCATGCAATACACCCAGGCGGTTGGATTGGCCGAGGCCGCGATTTACTTCGAGAAATTCCCGCGCGCGCTCAAGCAGGCCCAGGAAGCCCCGCTCGGCGGGGACGTGCGCCACTACTCCGACGAAATTGTGTACGTTTCGGGCGGCGACGGCTCGACGAGTGAGGGCGAATTTTTTGAGGGCTTGAATTCCGCGTGCCTGCGCGAACTCCCCATTCTCTTTTTGATCGAAGACAACGGCTGGGCCATCTCCGTTCCCGTGCAATTCCAGACGCCGGGCGGAAACATCGCGAAGCTCGTCGCGAATTATCCGCGGCTGCTGGTCGAGGAGTGCGACGGCAGCGATCCGCTGGCAAGCTACGCGGTTCTGCATCGCGCGGCGGAATATTGCCAGGGGCGGAAAGGGCCGGCGCTGGTGCACGCGCAAGTCACGCGGCCGTATTCCCACTCGCTCTCGGACGACGAGAAGCTGTACAAGACGAGCGCGCTGCGGGAGAAAGAAGCGCATCGCGATCCCATCCCGAAATTTGGGCTCTTCCTCGTGCGGGAAGGGATCGTCGACGAAAAGGAATTGGAGTCCATCGAAGCGGAAGTCGACGCCGAGGTGCGTGAAGCCTCGGACAAGGCTCTCTTGGCGGCGCCGCCCGCCAAGGAATCCATTCTCGTCAACCAGTATTCTCCCGAAGTCGATCCGACCTCCTCCCGGTTTGAATCCGTTCCGCAATTTTCCGGCGAGCCTCGCACGATGGTGGAAATGGTGTCCGTGACACTCGCGGATGAAATGGCTCGCGACGAGCGCATCATCGTGCTCGGCGAGGACGTGGCCGATTGCAGCATCGAAGAAGATTTGAAGAACGTGAAAGGGAAGGGCGGTGTCTTTAAGGCCACCGTCGGCTTGCAGCGGCGCTTTGGCTCTGACCGCGTCTTCAATACGCCGATTGCCGAGGCTTGCATTGTGGGCAGCGCGGTGGGCATGGCCGCGCGCGGCTTGAAACCCGTCGCCGAGATCCAGTTCTTCGATTACATCTGGCCGGCGATGATGCAGCTTCGCAATGAGCTGGCGCTTTTCCGGTGGCGCTCGAACGGGGCGTTCAAGGCGCCCACAGTGATTCGCGTGGCGACCGGCGGGTACTTGACCGGCGGAGCGATTTACCACAGCCAGAGCGGGGAAGTGCTCTTCACGCACACGCCGGGCATTCGAGTGGTGATGCCGTCGAATGCGCTGGACTTGTGCGGCCTGCTGCGCACGGCGATTCGCTGCGATGATCCGGTGCTGTTCCTGGAACACAAGCATCTCTACCGCCAGCCTTACAACCGCTCTCCTTATCCGGGTCCCGATTACACGGTTCCGTTCGGGCGCGCTCGCGTGGTGCGCGAAGGAACTGACTTGAGCATCATCACGTATGGCGCCACGGTCCATCGGGCTGAAGTGGCCGCCGCGCAACTCGAGCGCGAAGGCGCTTCGGCGGAGATTATCGATCTGCGCTCGCTCTCGCCGTTTGATTGGGAGGCGATCGCCGCCAGCGTTCGCAAGACCAATCGTGTGATTGTCCTCCATGAAGACATGCTCTCGTGGGGCTACGGCGCGGAAATTGCCGCCCGTATCGCCGATCAGCTGTTCGACGAATTGGACGCGCCGGTGCGGCGCGTCGCGGCGATGGATACCTTCTGCGCCTACAACCCGAACCTCGAAGACGTGATCCTTCCGCAAAGCAGCGACGTCGCCGCCGCCGTGCGCGAGTTGCTCGCCTACTGATCTCCGCAAGCTCTCTACGGACCTGAGCGCGGTTCTATTGCAAAGCGAATCCTCGGCTGGTAGCTTGCTTGGGACCTAGGGCGCGGAGGGCGGCGATTTTAACTTGCGAAAAGTGTAGCGCGGAGATCCCGCAGGGAACGAGCTACTGCGCCCAGTGCGGCACTCCGGTGAACGTCGGGCAACTCGGAGCCGTGAGCGTACCCCCAAACGCTTCCGCGGCCGAGGTAATTTCGAGTCCGCCGGACGCTTCCGCTTCGCCCGCACAATTGCTGCTCGCCGGCTTCTGGCGGCGGGCGGTTGCGTACCTGATTGACACGATCCTCATTTCGCTCGTCTTCGGATTCGTGGCATCTCTCTATCCTTCCGCGTTCTTGAAATTTCCGGATGCCGCGGTGACCTCGCTCACGTCCCTGCCGCAGCTTACGCCAGCTGGGTGGGCCATCACGATCACTGCGAACTGGCTCTACTACACCGTTTTTGAGGCTTCGGGGTGGCGCGCCACGCTGGGAAAGCGCGTCATGAGGCTGTACGTGGCGGACATGAGCGGCCGGCCCTTGACGTTCGGGCGAGCGGCGGCGCGAAATGGGGCGAAGCTGATTTCGAGTTTGACGTTTCTCGTCGGATACCTTCTCGCGGGATTCACGAAGTCGAAGCAGGCTCTCCACGACATTCTGACTTCATGCCTCGTTTTGCGGCGGCCTTGAGAATCAGGAGACAGCGGAAAAAGGCGCCATTTTGTCATTCCGAGCGAAGCGAGGAATCCCTCTTCGATCCACGTTCAATACAAGAGAGATTCCTCGGCGAAAAACCCGCCTCGGAATGACAAAATTTAGTTTTTCCGCGGCATTTTACTTGAACCTTGGAAACAGCTTCAGGGCATTGTCGCGGTTTACCGCGCTTTTGATTTGTGGGCCGGCTTCGTAGTTGTCCCAGCCGGTTGCTGTGGGCCCGACGGGGCGATACGGGAAATCGCTTCCCCAGACGATTTGCGATGTGGGGACTAGCTTCATCAGCGCGGCGAGTGAGGACGGGTTTGTCGCGTTGGCGATGTCGTAGTGCAGCTTTTTCAGCTCGTACATCACGCCGTTCGGGACCTGCGAGGCGAGCGCGCTGCGGGACTGGAAGAATCCGCTGATGCGCGCGGAGAGCACGGGCATGGTGCCGCCGGAGTGGCAGAAGATGAATCGAATGTCGGGGCAGCGGGCGAATGTTCCATTCACAAGGAAGCTGGTGATGGCGCGCGTCGTGTCGAATACAAACTCGATCACATTCGATGGAATTCCGGGAATTAGGTTCGCGCAGCAGAGGGGTTCGGTGGGGTGCACGAACACGATGGCTTTGCGGCGATTGAGTTCGTCGAACACTGCGGCGAAGGCGGGATCGCCGGGCCATTTGTCGTCGTAGCTGGTTTGCAGGTACGCGCCGTCGGCGTGCAATGCGTCGAACGCATATTCGATTTCCTTCAGGCTGCCGTCCACGTCGGGGAGGGGCAGCGCGGCGAATACGCCGAATTTTCCTGGGTGATCTTTCGAGAGCCGCGCGCCGTATTCGTTGGCGATGCGCGCGAGCTTGCGGGAATTTTCCTTCCCTTCGTGCCATGCGCCGGGAACGGGCAGCGACAGGATCGCCGATGCGACGCCGTACTGCTCCATCTGCGCGAAGGTGATTTCTGGAGTCCAATTCAGAACCGTCGGATCGCCCGAGGTGATTTGCAGGATTCGGTCGCGGGTGAGCTTCGCGTATTCAGGCGGCAGCATGTGGTGGTGCACGTCGATGCGGCGCGGGTTTGAAACAGGGGGCGCCGGGCTATTCGGATCCACGATCGGTTCTCCTCGCTGGGGAATTTCTTTTCGCAGCTACGAACCCCGGGTCTAAAGACCCGGGCTACAGCGGACTCTAATTTCGATTCGCAATGAAGCACGGTCGAGAATTCTCCGTGGCCTTCCTGCATTTCTCATTCTGCCCTCTGTATTGAGGTTTAAAAGGCTTAACACAGAGCACGGAATAGGAAAGGCGGGAGGGCCACAGAGAGAGTGTGCTCGCATTATTCTTTTGCGTCGATCAGGATGAAGGCGACCTGGCACGGGGCGTTTCCGCGATTCACCCAGGCGTGATTCGTGGCGCGCTGCACGACCACGTCGCCTGCTTTCAAATGGACTTCGGAATCGTCGAGGAGCATATCGATTTCGCCGGAGAGGATCACGGCGTAGTCGATCGATCTCGTGCGGTGCATGGCGGGATCGCGCGGGTGCTCGCGGGATGGGCCTTCGGGCGCGAGGCCCATCCCTTGAATCATCTTCAACCGGGTTTCGTAGTCGGCGGTAACTTTGCTCTCTGGACCGAATTCGACGATGCGGAAGATTGTTCCGCCCGTCGGTGGCGGGATGCCCACCTTTCGCGTGCCCGCATCCTCGTTGCTCGATAGGTCGGCGGGCACGGAGTCCGTCACCCACAGCAGGGTAATGGCAAGTCCCATCTCGGATCGCTGATGGACGTTTGGGGCGGGGCCATCGATCATGGCGACAGCTTTGCCAGTTGCATCTTTGCCGGTGACGACGCGACGGATTGGAGAAGCCAATGGTCACCCCCTTGATCAGTTAGGTGGCACAGCCACTCTTGGCTGTGTGCCTTTTGCGGCAGTCTACAAAGGCACACAGCGAAGAGTCGCTGTGCCACCTAAAGGCCTAGCACACGCTCCGCGTTGCCGTGAAAGATTTGTTCCTTGATTTCGTCGGTGTAGCCGAGTTCGTTCCATTCGCGCAGCACGCGCTCGTACGGGATGCTGGGATAGTCGCTGCCGAACATGATCTTGTCCTTCAGGCGGCCGCGAATGTCTTTCTTCAGCTGCGGTGGAAAATATTGCGGCGCCCAGCCGGAGAGTTCCCAATAGACGTTGCCCTTGTGCAGGGCCACGGCCGTCATTTCTTCCACCCAGGGCCAGCCGGGATGCGCGGCCACGATCGTCAGCGACGGAAAATCCGCGGCGAGTTCGTCGAGCGCCGAGGGATGCGCGTGGCGGATTTTCGCGCCCATGCCGCCGGGCATTCCGGCGCCCATCCCCGTGGTGCCCACGTCGATCATCACCGGAACCTTCATTTCGTTGATCGCTTCGAAGAGCGGGTAGAGCCGGCGATCGTTCGCGGCGAAGTGTCCCATGATCGGGTGGAAATGAAAGCCCATCATGCCCAGATCGCGGATTGCGTGGCGCGCTTCGGCGAGCGCGGCGTCGCCCTTAAACGGATCGACCGCGGCCCAGGAGTGGATGATGCGTCCGGGGTGGCGCTTTTGCATAGCCGAGACGAAATCGTTCGAACACGGAGGCGTGCCGATCGTCGTTTCGAGGTCCAGCGCCACGAGAACCGCTTCGACGCCCGCCGCGGTGAATTCCGCGACGACTTCTTCCTCTTTTTTTGGCACCCACGGGCGATTCCAGTATTTCGCGAGCGCGTCAACGTAGGGTTGCTGGCACGCGATCCACTCGCGCGTGTTGGGATAGCAATGGAGGTCGATGATTCGCATGCGATTTTCAGATGTGAACGCGCCGCGCACGCTCGAAAAAACATCCCCCGCCTCCAAAGACGCGGGCTACAGCAAATGGCCGCGACACGGACGACTGTTGTAGCCCGGGTCTTTAGACCTGGGGTTACTCCTCCTTCGGTGTCGCTCACCCTACGCCGATGCGCTTTCGTTGCCCTTTCGCTCACCGGCCATTTTCTGGGAGATCATTTCCGTCAGCGTCTTCTTGGAAACTTTGCCGAACGGGGACAGCGGAAAATCCTGCATGATTTCCAGGCGCTCCGGCAATTTATATTTGGCGATTTCCTTGCTCAGCAGGAAATTCTTGAGCTCGTCGAAGCTGAGTTTCGCATTTTCGCGCAGCAGCACGCATGCGCACATGCGTTCGCCCAGAACCGGATCGGGAATGGGAACGCACGACGCATTTTTCACCGCTGGATGCATCAGAATCAGGTTTTCGATTTCCTCGGCGCTGATCTTTTCGCCACCGCGATTGATGAGGTCCTTCTTCCGGCCTTCCACGACGTAGTTGCCGGATCTGTGCCGGCGCATCAGGTCACCCGAGCGGTAGAATCCGTCCGAGGTGAACGTGCGCGCGTTGTATTCGGGAACCCCGAAGTAGCCTCGAAGCGTATACGGGCCGCGGCAGCAAAGCTCGCCGACTTCGCCGCCGAGAATTTCGCGATCGTCATCGTCGAGCAGGCGCACTTCGTCGTCGGGCGATACCGGCCGGCCCACGGTCTCATTGGCTACGTGAGGCGGATCGTCGAGCCGGACAAACATCAGCATGCCTTCGGACATTCCGAAATTTTCCTGCACAAACGCCGATGGAATGAACTTCTTTGCAAGCAGTCGCACTTCGGGCAGCATGGATTGCCCGCCGCTCTGGATGATCTTAAGCGAGGAAAGATTATGGCGCGTCACCGCGGGATCGTGTAGCAGACGAATCAGCAGCGCGGGAACCACTTTGATGTGGGTGACGCCATGCTTCTCGATCAGCGCACAAACATCTTCGGGCCTTGGGCTGGTGCTGAGGACGACGCGGCCTCCATTGAAGAGAAAGCCCTGAATCCCGGGGCAGGCCAGCGGCAGGTTGTGCGCGATCGGCAATATCACGAGCAGGACTGAATTTTCACCGACGGCGCAAACCGCTGATGCCATCTTGGTGTTGTACGCGTAGTCGTTGTGAGTGCGCGGAATGAGTTTCGGGATGCCGGTTGTGCCGCCGGAAAGCTGAAAGATGGCGGGGTCGTCGGGATCGATCTTGATTTCGGACAGAGCCGACTTCGGCAGCTTGGCAGGCTTCTCGATCAAGTCCGTGAGCGAAAGAAATCCCGGGCGCGCCGGACCGAGCACAATTCCGAGGCGCAGATGCGGCGATTTTTGGCGAATGCGGTCGACCATCGCGCAGTAGTCAAAATCGCCCTGATTGTCCGGCACGACACACGCGACGGCGCCGGAAAGCTCGACGAACTGGCTGATTTCCGCGAAGCGGTGCGGCATGAGCGCGGCGATGGGAACGCCGCCGATCTTCTGAAGCGCCAGATACAGGGCGACGAATTCGGAGACGTTGGGCAGCTGGACCACGACGCGATCGAGCGATTGAAAGCCGGCCTCGAGGAGATTGAGCGCCAGATTGTCGGACATGCGGTCCAGCTCGCCGTAGGTGATCGAGCGATCGCGGTCGAGCAGCGCTACGCACTTTTCATATTTGTCAAAAGCGATCCTGTATTCCTGCGGCAGCGTCTTATCCAGCCAATAGCCTTTTTCGCGGTAGCGCTTGGCGAATTCCGGTGGAAATGGAACGACCCCTTCCAGCACGAGTTCTCCTCTCCAGCAGCCTGCGGAAACCCTTAACTTTTTGTCATTCCGAGCGAAGCGAGGAATCTCTCTGTGGCGTAAACGGGAGGCAAGAGAGATTCCTCGCTTCGCTCGGAATGACAAAAATAGGCTTTGTTGCGCTTCGTTCTCAGCTCAAATTCTGAACGAAAATTCGTTCGTCACGTTGTGGCGGCGAAGCCGCCGTCGATCACGATAATTTCACCGTTCACGAAGCGATTGCTGGTGATCAGATTCACGATCACTTCCGCGACGTCCTCGGCGGTGCAGCAGCGGCGCAGCGGCGTGCTCTTCGCGCGGCGCGCCATCAAGTCATCGTAGCGGTCGGCCAGCATGCGTTTCATCCAGTCGCCTTCCATCCAGCCGGGAGCGACGGCGTTGACGCGAACGTCCGGCGCGAGATTCAGCGCCAGCAATTTCGTGAGGCTGACCACGGCAGCCTTGCTCGCGGCGTATGGCAGAGGCTGCGGACCCGGACGCAGGCCGACGATACTTGCGGTGTTCACCACGCTGCCACGCGCGGCTTTCAACAGCGGTGCAGCCGCGCGCGTCACTTGAAACATGCCGCGCACGTTCACAGCGAAAACGCGGTCCCATTCCTCGGCGGTCATGGCCTCGAAATCGGCGGGCCTGACGTTCGACGTTATCCCCGCGTTGTTCACGAGCGCATCGAGGCGACCGAATTCCTGCTCAACGGCTTTCAGCATTTTGCGCACGGCGGGATCGTCGCTCACGTCGCACTGAAAGAGGAGCGTCTTCGCGCCGTTGGCCTGTGCTTGCGACGCCGTTTCGCGCGCCGCGGTTTCGCTGCGGCTGTAGTTGATCGCCACGTCGTAGCCGGCGCCCGCCAGCGCTACCGCCGCGGCGCGGCCAATGCCGGTGGCGGCTCCGGTTACGAGTGCGGCTGGCTTGGCCTGCGTCATTCGGTTCTCCTAACGAGTCTTGTTGCGCCAACGTTTAGGTTGGCATCTTCGCGCGACCGTGTGCCCGCCTGAAAGGCGGGCGCTACAACGCCTGAATTCGCGCTCGCTTAGGACGCGCGCACGGCGTTCGCGGTTGCCACCAGCTCGCGCGACGGGCGCGGGCTCGCAAACAGGATGGCCACGCCGCCGATCAGCGACGCTGCGCCGATCGCCACGAACAGACCGGCCGTTCCCGGCGTGTGCTGCTGCAGCAATCCGGTCACGTAAGGGCCAAGAATTCCGCCGGCGCGGCCCACGCCCAGCATCATGCCCACACCCGTGCCGCGCACCTCGGTATCATAAGATGCCGCGGTGAAATTGTTCAGAACGTTTTGCCCGCCCAAAATGCAGAAGCCGGCGGCGCCCACGCAAATCACGTTCAGGGCGTGAACATTGAATAGAGCGAGCATGCCCACCGCGAGCGCTCCGCCGAGCCACCACACGGCCATCGCCTCGCGATCCCGGCTCGCATGATCCGCGACGTAGCCGCATACGAGCCCGCCGACGAACGCCATCGCCTGGATCAGCGCACCGAAACTGAAGCTGGTGGCGAAGCCTTCGCCGCGCTGCATCATCGCCGTGGGCACCCAGCCCGAGAGTCCCCAAATGCCGAACAAAATAAAAAATGCGGCTACCCACACTGAGAGCGTGGTCCGGCGGTAGCGAGACGACAACAGTAGGGACACTGAGGCGGGCTGGTCGTTCGGCTCGCTGAAAACGAATTTCGCGCCTGTCTCTGAGTAGCGTGCGCTTCGTGAAGGATTGAGCCGGCACAGGACCTGCGCGATGCCGCGCCAATCGCCGCGCATGGCCGAAAATTGCAGTGATTCGGGAAGCACGAAATGGCAAACGAGGACCAGCACGATCGATAGCGACGCCGAGTAGTACAGCGCCTGCCAGCCGAAGATCGGCGTCAAATAAATTCCTATCGCCGCCGCAACGATACCTCCGGTCGCCCAACCCAGCGACCAACCCCACATCGAAAACGTGTTCGCCAGCCGCCGGGGTGCATATTCGTTCACGTAGGTAACACCCAGAGGTAAGAGCGCGCCCATGCCTAGACCCGTGAGGAGCCGCAACCCGCAGAACGTGAAGAACGAGCGGCCGAGCGCCGCGGTCAAGAGGCTGAAGACTGTTACGATCCACAGCGCGCCGAGAAGCGTCGCGCGCCGTCCATAGCGATCGGAGAATTTCCCCTGGAGAACCGAGCCGATCATGAAGCCGATCAGGCCGCTCGAGACGAGCCAACCCGCCTGCCCGGGCGCGAGATGCCAGGGCTTGGCGACATAGTGAATGACGTAGGCGGGATTGAAGGTGTCGTAGCCGTCAAAAAATACGACTAGGCCGATGAGCAGGGCCATCAGGCGATGATACCCGCCAATGGGAGCATCGGCGATTTCCTCGCGGACGTCGATCATCCCGGAAGCGCTCGCGCGCTGCACTCGATCGATGCCGCAGAGGATTTAGGTAGTCGCATGTATCCCAATCGGTATTTTCTAACGCCAAATCTGCATGTGTTTTGATCGCGTTCAGTGTAAACGCGTTCCCTGCGAAGTCAAGCTGAGGCCCATGTGGGACAGCCAGGAGTGGCTGTCCTACTCAACGCGTTTCGGCGACGCGGTTTTCCTCGGTTTGTACAATCCGTGGCCAGAGTAGGCCAAAAATCAGCCACACAATCCCTGCCGCGATGACGATCAGCATCAGCAGGCGCAAATCTTTCGCCAGCGGCGCGGCTTCGAGCGTGGGCCATCGGAATTGGTATTGGCGGAACACCTGGTAGCGGTCGACCATCCAGTGCCAGGCGGTGTGGGCCACGATGGCGGAGAGAATGATCGTGCCCATGCGTTCGGCCACGACGTAGCGGAAAAGCAGATCGAGCGCGGGGATCATCAGCGCGAGGACGAGCAACTGCCCCAGTTCGACTCCGACGTTGAACGAGAGCAGCGAGGTGAGCAGGTGCGAGCCGGCGAACTGCATGGTCTGCCGCAACGCGAACGAGAATCCGAAGCCGTGAACGAGTCCGAACGCGAACGTGATGGCCCAGCGGCGCTGCACCGATGCGCCGCCCACGATGTTCTCCAGCGCCATGTACACGATGGACGTGGCGATCAGGGTTTCGATCAGCGGCGGGAACCACAGCGCATCCGGCGCGAGATTGTAGGCCGAGGCGATCAGCGTGATGGAATGCGCGATCGTGAACGACGTTACGACCGGAATCAGCGCGCGGAAGCGGCGAAACGGAATGACCAGGCAAAACAGAAACAGGAGATGATCGGTCCCGTTGAGAATGTGAAAGAAACCCAGCTTCACGAATTCTCCGGCGGCCTGAAACCAGCGGGGATCGAGCCGCACGAGTCCCGGATCGCCGAGAAATTCAAAGGCGCGCACCGAGCCGCCGGGCGGCAGAAAACGGAGTGCGATGACGACTCGGGCGGCGAGCCGGTCGAGGGCGGGATGAATCGAGAATCGTGACTGATCGGACTCGATGGGATAGTCGAAGAGCACGTCCAGCATCAGCTGGTCCCAGAAAATGGCGGTTTGATTCGTGAGCTTTGGGCCGTTGACGTGCGCGAACGCCTGGTCATAGGACGCGAACGAGGGATCGGACTCGAGCGACATGCGCGTTGCCACGACCTGAGGCTTTGGCAGTCGCGCGTCATTCTCATACACGTCGATGAAGTCAGAGATCCACAGCGTGGCGCACTCGCGCAGCGCCGGATCGACATGATCGAAATCGAGATAGCCCTGGCCGCGCTCGGGAAAGTCCACGTCGCGCATGGTCTTGAGCGGCACGCGCACGAGGATGTTCAGGTGATTTCCCGCCGGCTTGAAAAACATCTGAACCGTCGCGTCGCTCGGAATATCGTGAGCCCCGAGCGGACGCGCCCACGCCAGACAGATCAGGGCGATCAGCGCGCCAAAGACACGTAGCGCGACACGAGATGCAGTCAGATTGCGAGGCATGGCCTGAAAGCGTAATCGCTGCTCACGGGTTGTGACAAGCAAAATTCGGGGCATCCGAATTTGAATTGTGTATACTTCCCTCCGCTATCTGCGCCGCGAACTTGGGGAGCCATTGACGATCCCGCCCGTGGCTGCGGCATCCAAAGGAATCGGCGTCCCATCGGGGAGGTTTTTTATGATGAAGCGAAATTTGTGCGTCGGCGCTGCGTTTCTTGCGTTGATTGCCGCGCTTGGATTTGGATCGCGGGCGCTGGACAAGAAGGCCGCCGTCGAGGCCGCCGTGATGCAGGTGCCGACGTTCGAAGTCGACCCGATGTGGCCGAAGCCGCTGCCGAATCACTGGGTGATCGGGCAGACGATCGGCGTTTCGGTGGACGCGCAGGATCACGTGTGGATCATTCATCGCCAGGGCTCGCTCGAGGCCAAGGAGCAATACTCCGGCGCGAATCCGCCGATGGCCGATTGCTGCACGCCGGCGCCGCCGATTCTTGCGTTCGATCAGGACGGAAATCTCGTGCAGCACTGGGGCGGGCCGGGAGCGGGATACGATTGGCCCATGTCCAATCACGGCGTCACCGTGGACTACAAAGGGAACGTCTGGATCGGCGGCAATGGAAACGCATACGCCGGCCTGGGCGCGAAGCTGCAGCACGATGACATGGTGCTGAAATTCACGATGGACGGAAAATTCCTGATGCAGATCGGCCACCCCGATCAGAGCAAGGGCAGCAACGACACGGAAAACCTGAAGGGCCCGGCCAAGATGTTTGTCGATCCCGCGACGAACGAACTCTATGTGGCGGACGGTTACGGCAACCGCCGCGTGATCGTCTTCGACGCGGACACAGGGAAGTACAAGCGGCACTGGGGCGCCTACGGCCACGTACCGGACGACGCGGATCAGCCGAAATATGATCCGGACGCGCCGGTCGACCAGCAATTCCGCAACCCCGTGCACTGCGCGCAGCTCGCGAACGACGGCTTGCTGTACGTCTGCGACCGCGCCAACGACCGCATCCAGGTGTTCAAGAAGGACGGCACGTTCGTGAAGGAGCAGTTCATCGAGAAGCGGACGCTGGGCGACGGCTCGGTGTGGGACATCGCGTTCTCGCGCGATCCGGAGCAGAAATTCATTTTCCTGAGCGACGGTGCCAACGAAAAAGTGCACATCCTGCTGCGCGATACGCTCCAGACGCTCACTAGCTTCGGCGACGGCGGACGCCAGCCCGGGCAATTCTATGCGGTGCACAGCATCGCCATCGATTCCAAGGGTAACGTTTACACCACGGAAACCTATCGCGGGCAGCGCGTTCAGAAATTCGTCTACAAGGGCATGGGCCCGATCACGAAGGAAGATCAGGGCGTCCTGTGGCCGAAGTCGGCGAAGTGATTGGCAAGATCGCCCAACGATTTCGAGAATAGCGGCCCGCGCAAATTTGACTGAGGCTCAGCCCCCGCGCGGGCCCTTACTCATTTCATGTCAGGAGGAATCATGCGCAAGAGGTTCTTGCTTGCGATTGGATTTGTGATTTGCTTCGCCTCCCCGGCCCTGCGGGCGCAAGAGAAAAAGCCACTGCAGGTGTATTTCATCGACGTGGAGGGTGGACAGTCCACGCTCTTAGTCTCGCCGAGCGGCCAATCTCTGCTCGTGGATACGGGTTGGGCTGGGCCGCGTGACGCGGGGCGCATCGCCGCTACCGCAAAAATGGCCGGCGTTTCTCAAATCGACTACCTCGTGCTGACCCACTATCACGGCGACCATGCAGGCGGCGTTGTCGATCTCGCCGGACTCATCCCGATCAAAACGTTTGTCGATCACGGACCGAGCATGGAAGAAACACGGAACGTGCCACAGACCTATGCCGCATATCTCAAAGTGCGCGGCGAGGGTAAACACATCCTGGCCAAGCCGAGCGACAAGATTCCAGTGCCCGGCTTAGAGGTCCAGGTAATCTCCTCGGCCGCCGAGACGATTACGAAGCCGCTGCCCGGCGCGGGCGCGGCCAATCCCCTGTGCGCGAATTTTGTGCCGAAGGATGAGACGCTCGACCCGCTGGTGGGCGGCGAGAACAAGCAGTCCGTGGGGATGGTGATCTCGCTCGGGAAATTTCGCCTGGCCGATTTCGGCGACCTGACCTGGAACAAGGAACACGATCTCGCCTGCCCGAACAACCTGATCGGCTTGATCGACGTGTACGTCGTCTCGCACCACGGGCAGGACATCTCGAGCCTGCCGATGCTGGTGCAAGCCATGCATCCGCGCGTCGCCATCATGGACAACGGAGCGAAAAAGGGCGGCGCCGTGGCCACGTTTGAAACGCTAAAGAAATCGCCCGGTCTGGAAGACCTCTGGCAATTGCACTACGCTGTCGACGCTGGCGACCACAACATGGGGGAGCAATTCATTGCCAACCAGGGGACGGGCGGGACCGCACCCACGGGCGTGCCCGACGAGGGCACGGTGTATACCATTCAGCTCACCGCGCGGCCCGACGGCAGCTTCAGCGTGACGAACAATCGCAACGGATTCCACAAGGACTATCCGGCGAAGTAGCGCTGACTGCTCTAACCTTTAGGCTGGATTGCTCGCGGAGGATTGGGTTCGGGTCGTTCGGCTAGTAATTCTTTATTAGGTACTCCCGAAGCCGGTCGATCCGGAAGCTGGCATCAGCGCTCTCGATCTGCAGAAGAAGTTGAGTGGCGGCTAATTGGTTGTGGAAGTCAAAAGCGGCGGACGTGTCCGGCTCGGCCACCAGTTGCAGATTCTTCTCGAGCAGTTTGCTTTGCTCCTGAAAGGACGCCAGCTTTGCCTCCTGCACCCCGACGCAATCCATCAACTGCTGGCGAAGGACTTCCGTTTGGCGAATAACATCACTCTCCTGCACTTTTTTCCATTCATCGTGCGCTTCCGCGGCGCGATCCAGGTGTTTGTTAACGGCATGACTGGCAAGATTGTAATTGACCGAGACTTCGCCATACGGCTGCACGCCGTAAGAGACTGGATTGACCTGCTGATGGGCTCCAACCGTGAGAATGATATCCCAGTTGTTTTGGCGGCTCAGCTTATCCAGCGCTTTCTGTTCGCCTTCTTCGTTGTTTTCTTTCTGCGCGACCAGCTCTTTCAACGGTTGATCGCTCAGTGGCGGAACATAGATCGCGGTAATCTTCGATCGAGTGTCCGTGCGGTCAGCTTCCAGCTTGATCTTCGTGGTTTGCAACGTGAAGAGCGTTAGCCGCGTGGCATTCTGCGCTTCCAGCATCTTGGAAGCCTGCTCCATCAGCGCCTCCAGGGATTTCGAGGCGGCTTCAATCAGCGCGAGCCTGTTGAGTAACGCCTGTTTCTCAAGGCTGGCCAGCCCGTATTGGATGATCTGCTGAGCTCCCGTGGTGGTCTTATAGAGCTCGCAATTTTTGCGGGCGACATCCATGGTTATTCCCGCTTTCCGATAATCGGAAAGGCCGAGTGTGGCGCCCCCAACCAATTGCGTCGGTAGTCCCGTCTCGGGTTGCGTGAAGCCCGCAGTGGCCATCGGCGTACGGAGAAGGTCGCGTTGGGCTTGCGCCTGCTCCATCACGTAGGTGCAGTAGGCCTGCTGGTCTGCCTGACCCCACGAAATCGCCGGGGCGGCGCAAAGCGAACCGGCAGCCAGCACGAATCTCCATGCATTCCTGATCATGCGGTTCTCCTCAGAAAAAGAGCGGCTTGCGCCCAAGGAATACGGTCTTGGACTTCGCAGAACCCGGATGCTCCAGAGTCATCTGGATCAGGAACCCGCGAAGGTTGGTCTTAAAGATGGGATGAATGGCTGTTTCTTCGCCCGCGAATACCTGGCCCACGGTGCCCACTTCGCGGCAAACGATCATATTGAGGTAGCAGTCGTAAATCGGGCGTCCGACCACGGCGCTGACCCGGTTGTCGTAGGGAACGAAGGCGAAGTACAGCGTCTGACCGCCGGCGGCGTTCAGGTAATACGGACTTTGTTTGGCAGTGACGATGGCTTGCCGCAACCGATCGATCTGACGCGATTCCTCCTGAGACTGTTTTTCGGCCACGTTGATGGCAATGGTGAGTTGGGCGGCTTCCGAGCGCAACTCCGCTTGCTTTTCCAGGACGTCGAGCGTGTCGGTGCCTGTCGTGGTCTTCTGCAAAATGCTGTCCGTCAGGAGGACCTCAGCAATTTTGCTGTCGGTGTACGCGCTCTCGGTTTGATTCAGAGCAGAGATCTGCGTCGCCGCGTCGCCTTTTGTAATCAGGCCGGCGGCCAAATCTTTGTTGATGTTGGACTCGACCTCCTTCAATTGCGCGAGAACCGCTTTCGTTTTCAAATTATCGGCCTGTTTTTCCGTGTCCAGTGCGGCGAGTCGGGGGCCGACGGCATGGTTCTGCGCGAGTTCGCGGGCAATTGCGTCCTTGAGTTGAGGCTCGAGCGCCAGGAGCGCGGTCCGGTGCTTCTTCATCTCGGCAATGCCGCTGTCCAGCTTCTGCGTATCGACCTTGAGGTCTTCGATAGTCTGCTGGCTGGTGACGAGCTTTTCACGGAAGTCCAGGCTTTTCTCGTCAACGGCGGAGAGGATGAGCGGAGCAGCCCAGGTGTTGCTGAGGGCATAAAATCCCATCACGAAGGCATAAGCCAGAATGCCGCCGAGGACGAGATACAGCACGGTGACGGCAAAGATGCGGTACAGGCCAATCACCAGCTTGTAGCTCAGCGATTGCGCGGGCGGTTTTTTTGGCGCAGGCGCCGGCGGAGTCTCACCGATGAGCGTTGCCAAGGGGCACCTCTTGTTCCTCTTTCATGCGCGTTCCCCAATCCGCGGAATCCATGGTGCACAATGCGAGCGGCGTCAGGAACAAGCTGCTCACCATCGACCAGGCCACGTAAGCGCCAAACACGAGCGGATGGGCCAGCGCTTCTCTTGCGCTATATTTCTTCATCACCCAAGCCAGCACGGCGCCGATTCCCAGCGCGGTGACGAGCGGTAACGGCCCCGCCCAGGCCAACGGATCCGAGGAAAGCATGGTCACCACTACTAGAAACGCAACGATTGCTCCCAGGGGTGTGAGCACCAGCGTGAACACCGCGTTCGGGTGCAACTTCCAAACGTGTTGTGGAAGCGTGCGGAGCGTGTAGAAGAAATCCCGCACGATGCTGCGGCGCCAGCGAAGCTGCTGCTTGAAAAGGACAGAGAGTGTATTCGGCACCGTCGTCCAGCAGAGCGCATCATTATTGATGTAGGTACCGTAGCCACGAAGCAGTGTTTGGTGGGTCAGGAAGCGGTCTTCGCCCTGATTCACCGGAATGCCGAACCAGTGGCGCGCACGGATCGCCGGCTCGATCTCCAGGAGGAGGTCGCGACGGATAGCGAAAAGGCATCCGCTGATGCAGCAAACGCTGCGCGACCAATTCTCGGGGATTTTGTAAAGCTGGAATGCGGAGTAGTAAATCACCGCTTGGATGGCAGTGATTACACCATCATTGGGATTTCGAACTCCTACCCTGCCACCCACCGACCCGATGCGCGGCTCAGAGAAGCAAGCCGTCAACTCCCGAATCGCGTCCTCGTGGAAAATGCAATCCGAATCGATCGAGATGATGATGTCGGCGTTTGAGTGTTGCAGCGCGTTACAAACTGTGCGCGCCTTCCCGCTATTGACCGCGTTCCGGCCCGTGCGGATGCGAATGTTCTTGAAGTCGCACTGGGCTTTGAGCATCCACTCGTAACTGTCATCAACGGAACAGTCATCCTGAGCGATGACTTCAAACTTGTTATTGGGGTAGTTGCTCTTGCTGATGCTTTGGATGGTTTCGTAGACGGTCTTGCCCTCATTGAAGCAGGGCATGAGAACGCTCACGCTGGGCTGATAGGTGAAATCTTTTTGGATTTTTGCGCTGGGGAACGAGAGCTTCAAGATGATCCCCATTACATACTTGACAACAGAGATCAAAAGGCAAAGGACCATAACTAGCCAGAGAAGTATCGGGGCCATTACAGCTGCGCCTCCCATGGTACATAGCTAGTTTTGATTTCGACAACTCTGACAATTGTATACCGGGTTCGATTGCTTCGAGACGCTGTGACGCAACGGCTGTTTCCATTACCTCTGACGGCTGGAATCACCTATCGTGAGCTGTTTTGTCGTGGCCCACGGTTCTCCTTCCCATCAAACATACCGTTCGCACCGCGGTACGGAGTCAAGCCACAAACTCGCGAACCGAATCATCATGGGGGATGTACTAACTCGCAAACGGGGTCGGAAAGGGGTGGACGAGATTCTCATCGAAATTGTCTGC
>Ga0210401_10001317_pt1 | contig 28888 bp, 28 predicted proteins | sample IncBWH32MmetaG_FD_150866 | JGI IMG/M metagenome (GOLD analysis project Ga0210401, IMG submission 150866) | Forest soil microbial communities from Barre Woods Harvard Forest LTER site, Petersham, Massachusetts, United States - Inc-BW-H-32-M | ecosystem: Environmental > Terrestrial > Soil >...
TGAACGCCTTCGTCGTGAACCTGGCTCCAAACCCCGGGATCGGCGACATCGCCGAAAGAGGACCAATCGACATCAGTAATGAACTCCCCACCTGCACCCGTGAGGATTACGATCTTGTTCGCTCGATCTTGCGAAATCCGGTAGAAGGCATCGACAAGTTCCGTGTGAGCTTGCGCGGACATAATGAACGGCCCGCCGTTGCTGTGGAACTCAGCAACGAGCACACCTTTGTCGTCTCGGGTCAGCTTTAGGTTGTGATAAGCAGTGAAGTAGTCACTTTGAAGTTGCATCGTACTCTCCTCTCTGATTTGGTTGCTCCGCTGCGGACGAATCCCTGTGATTAGAATCCGCAACCTGCCTGAGAGTTGCAGGACGGATGGTCCGTTCACCACTGTTCTTGACCCGATTCCCCCTCGGCCCTGTAGAAATTTCGATTCATGCTCCTTGCGCCATGTGCGTTTTGAAACAGCGGCAAGACTCAATTTTGCATTCTGAGCGAATCTCGGCCAACCGGAAGTTATCGAACTTTGCCGCCGCAAAGCAATTCACTCGACTCGTTTTGCCCGCCCCTGCCCTTCGGCTCTGTGCCCGAATATTCTTCTACGCCGCAACGGCGGCGCAGGAGGCTAGGATGCTACGTGGATGTATGCAACAAACAGCCGCCCGCACCGCATTCTGGCGTGAGATAAAGAGAGTAGCTGCGAAGAGAGCAGCCAAATCACGGAAAATTGCGTGATCAGAATCAGTCGCTGACTTTAGTTCGGAAAACTCAAGGGCGGGTCGCCTTTCAAGGTTCCGGAATCACCCTTATTTTGAACTTTCCGACTCCGGTAATCTCAATCAGCTTGTTCAGTAAGAAGTCGTCATCGGCGGACTTCTTCACGAACTCGACAACTGGTTTGAGCCACTCCCACTGTTCCTGCCTGCTCAGCCCACTTTCGCGCAAGACGATCAATCCAGGATGGACCGGTACATCGAGGAGTTCGATGAAGTCTCGCGCGTTCGTCGTGACAACCGCAAAGTCATGATCGAGTGCATATTGCCAGACATCGTGATCCGCTCGACCCGCGAGACCAAATGTGCGGTACAGATTGTGAATACACATCGATGTTAGCTAGCAATCGCACGAGCGCTGGCGAAATGTTTTTATCCAGCAGCAGACGCATCACACGCTCGGTCCCCGTCGAAAAGCCAGCCTCTTTCGTGGCCGGCCAGGCCTCCCGCCGAGCCTGGAGAATAGCCGGGCATAGGCAAGGTCACGGGAGCTGAGAGCAGGAAAATCTTCCGCAATTTCTTTCTCTGGAACCCTCTTCCGAAAAAGCGACGCAACGTGCTGAAGGGGTATGCGAGTACCGCGAAAAACCGGTTCTCCACCCATCACATCGGGAGTAGAAACAACGCGTCGTCTGCCCCAGCGGAATGCTGACAAATTTCGGGCTACCTTCTCGCGGAATGCCTTGCATTCAACTGAAACCTGTATGTCCCCCGACCGGTAGACGAGGTCGGCACCTTTTCGCGACCAGTGGGCCGCCGTGCGGTCTCCACGTGCAAGAATCTTTGCCAGAGACCGCTTGTCGTCCTTGCTCAGAGCAAACGGGAACTCAACAAGCACTTTCACAAGGAGCACGTCTCCAACGGAGAACTGATAACGCACCGCCTTACCCGTTTTTCGTTTGGATGACGGAGCCACCGACTTCTTTTCCAGTGCCGTCCGGATCGTTTCTGGCGACACTTCCGCGATCGCCGCCGCTTCACTAACAGAAAAGAGTTCAGCCATAAGCAAGTCTCCCTGTATAAATATACTACCAGAGGTGGCATAATTAAAATCGGCGTAGACATGAAAAGAGTTGCAAAGGGCGCTTAGGTAGAGTGCCTAGAACCAGTCTTATAAACATTCTGAGGGCTGGAAATGGTCCATTCTGGAGGTGGCCTGGGACGTTGGGAGTTGATCGGCATCCTCGCCGGTTGTGCAGAAGCACGCCGACGCCTGTTTCGCTGTGAGAATTGTGATGAAGCCTTTGCTTTTTGCTCTCTGTGCGGTGTTTGCGTTTGGCGGTCTGAGCGCGCAGCAGACTGCCTGGCAACCATCGCCGGGTCATACGCAAGCGCCGATATGGCCGGGAGTCGTGCCTGATGCGCAACCCGTCGCGGGGCCGGAAGTCGCCAAGACGACGGGGAAGGAGTTCCTGGTTGCCGGCAGGCCGGCGGTGGGGGTGAGCAACGTGTCGCGGCCTACGATGACGGTCTATTCGCCAAACGGAAAGAATACTGCCGCTGCCGTTGTCGTATTTCCGGGCGGGGGCTACCTGGACCTGGCGATCGATCTGGAAGGCACAGAGGTTTGCGACTGGCTGACGTCCAAGGGGATTGCGTGTGTTCTGTTGAAGTACCGCGTGCCTGGTGAGCCGGGGTATCCGAAGCCCGCGCCGTATCCAAAATCAGGGCCTTATCCGGAATCACCGATGGCGTTGGAAGATGCGCAGAGGACGGTGGGACTGGTGCGCTTTCACGCGGCGGAGTGGCATATTGATCCGCACAAGATTGGTGTGCTTGGGTTTTCGTCAGGCGGTCATCTGGTGGCGGCGATGAGCACGCATTTTGCGAAGCGTTTGTATCCGGCTGTCGATGCCGCCGACAAAGAGAGCTGCCGCCCCGATTTTGCTGTGGCGATTTATCCGGGCCATCTGTCGCTGTCCGCGGCGAAGTGGGATGCAAAGCAAGGCACGAAAAAGTTTGTGATTCATTATCTGGCGACTGCCGATAAAGATTTGGGGTTGAATCCTGATATTCCTGTCACCCATCAGACTCCGCCTACGTTTTTGCTGCAGGCCGAGGATGACCACGTGGACAATGTAAACGACTCGCTGGTTTACTACATTGCGCTGAAGAACGCTGGGGTTTCGGTGGAATGCATCTGTACGCTCAGGGCGGGCATGCATTTGGACTGCGGCGCACGAAGTTCCCGATAACGGGATGGCCTCAGTTGGTGGAGACATGGCTGGGGACGATCGGGATGATTTCGGGATAGGTGCTCTAGGATCGCATTCGAATCGGGTTCACGGGGATCGGAGCCGTGCGACCCGTCTGCAGATTGACGAACCCGCCATGGTACGACAGCCCCATATCGGAAAAGCCGCGTACGTTGGATGTTTACACGCAGGCAGTAACGCCCGCGAAGCATGCAGCGCAGGCGGCGGTAATGTCGCTGGTCTTTTCTTCCGATAAGTCAGGAGGGGCACTCCCTCGAAAGACGCGCCTAACTCATTTAGAATCACTGAACTCAGCAACGAGTTTTTCATTCCCATGGGTGGGCCGCAGGCCCATGCGAACTCCCTCGAAAATCCTCCTCTACACTTGCAACCCGTGTGTGGCGGTAGCCGGGTTTATGGGTGTGATTGCAACCTCGTAGCCAAGCTTGCGAAGGGCTCGCGCCAGCATTTGAGCGCGTTTCTTCTTGGTCCGGGGATCAGGTTCGCAGCCTTGCTCGATAAATCGCACCCCCTCATGCAGGATCTTCCAAACCACACGGCAGAGCCGATGGGCGATGGCCCAGATGGCGGACTTATAGCCCAGCCGCGGCAGCAGACGCCGGAACAGCGCTTGAAAGTGACTGCCGTTCTTCTTCACCGCAGCGTGCGCCGCCTAGGTTCAGTACCCGCCGCAGATATTTATTCCCTTTCGCGGAGCGGCTGCTGTGGTTCTCTTCCGCACTTTCGTCCTTGCCGGGACAGGTTCCCACCCAAGAGGTCAACTCCGCCGCCGAAGGGAACGTACTAGCTTGCGCGCCCACTTCCGCAATGATCTGTTGCGCCGAATCCACTCCCAAACCGGGCACTTCCGCCAGTCGTATCACGGCCTCTTGATGCGGCTTCATGGCCTGCGCGATCATGCGATTGAGCTCGGCAATTTGCTGATCGATCAACTGCAGCCGCTCCAGTTGTAACCCCAGCATTGCCCTGTGATTGGGCTGCACTCTTCCCGGCAATGCATCCACCCATTGCTCCTCGCTGCATTGCAATCGCTCATCTCCCAACCGCGCCAATTGCCTGGGGTCCGTCTCGCCTTCGGCCAAAGCCCGCAGCATGCGAAGCCCGCTGGCGCCCAGTAGATTGCCGACCACAATCGACAGCTTGATCCGCATCTCTTCTAGCAGACACTCCATCTGGTTCTGCACTGTGGGTGCCAGTCTAGCCCCCGTCGAATTATGGTCTCAATGCATTGACGGGGTGAGAATACAACGGATGGAATATGGGGTGCACCCCTGGACTGAGACACATAGTTAAGGGGCTTGTTGCCGTCCGCTGAAAACTCATTGTAATTGCGTGGCGTTTCTATTGCATTCTCGTCTCCGTGTTCAATCGCGGATTCTTTCTTACCTGGCACGCTGTCCGCCGCCAGCTCGCGGCCATGCCGAATGAGTGGCGAGCCAAAGGTGAGCTAGCATTTCCTGGTCAGGGAGCGCGCCCGGCCGAGTGATGCGCTGCATCAGCTTCACCGCGCAACTGGTGCGAACTTGGAAGTGCCGGGCCGTAGCGTGCGTTTATCTGCGCTTGGTGTGCGGCGTGATCCGCACGGATCTGTGAAGCAGATATACCACGAAGAATTGGAGGACGGCGATAAAGAGCGGCCCAGCGCATTTTCCAAGATCATGCTCCAGCAGACCGATTCCGGCATCCAGCATTGCATGGCGCCGGCGAGCGCACCCAGGATAAGCAACGCAGGCGTCGCCTGCTTGTAGATCGCCCTCAATGCGAACAAAGCCAGAGGAATTGTGCGCGCCGCCGCGTACATCGCCAATAGCAACGACGCCTCCGTTGGAACGGATTCGAGATTCGGGGCCCGATCAAAAACGCCATCTGGGAGGTATACATCCCGGGTTACTCTGCGAATGCCGCTGGGCGGATGCGATGCTATCTACGTATAGATGGCGAGACGGTCTTCAACCGCGGCGAGCCGCTCCGCGAGGTCATTCGAATTACCGACAGAGCCTGCCAATCGCCGCAGCGCATCCTCTACCTCACCGAAAGCAGCGGGGATTTGTTCATTCTTGCCCCGCTACTGACCTTCTGCAAAATCCCGGTAGGCACGGCTGGCTCCGTCATCAACCACTATCGAGTGGTCCTTGACCTCCTTCTCAAACTCGATTTGGTTATTTTCATCACCGGTGTCAACGTATGACTTCTGCGGTAGCTCGAAGAAATGCGCGCGAATCATCGTGCGGATTACGTCTCTGACGTCGCTTTGATTCTTGTTGGCGGTGCATGTTGGGAGAAGGGCTGTATCTTGAGGGAAGAAGCTCGGGGGATAGGTTTGAAGGACTACTTTTCCCATGCCGAATACGAATAACGTTTGCCGATAGGTAGGGCGATAGTTTATGACCAGCTTGTCGAGCGCAGCGGGGTCTGACAGAAGTCGGTCGAGTTCGTTCCAGTTAACCCCGGGTTACTTTCGTTACATCGTTGGGACCTTTCAGGTTCAATCGCATACCGCGATCACGCTACCATCAACCTCAAATTAGGTATCCGCTCATTCTTCCAAGAGTGAAGGAAAAACTACCGCTACCCTGATCGGCGGTGGGCCGGAGCCGATACCCTGGGACGCGTCGTCGCGAGGAACTGGAGCGGCGGACTAGTGCGGACTCCGGAGCCGAATCTCGACTGGCTTAAGACCGCAAGGGCCAAAGCCGCGTCCTATGGCAGTTCTGTAGTACTAGCAGAGGCAGGCAAATGTACCCTGTGCCGCAAGCGGACGGTTTAGATCCGAGTGCCGCGTTGCAGTTGATCAGCCAGCGCGCGCAAATGCTCACCCGCAGTACGGGCGCGGCCATCGCGCTAGGCCACAAGGAGTCGATGATCTGTCTGGCTAGTGTAGGAGCTAACGCCCCTACGCTCGGCTCTCGCCTGGATGTCAGCACTGGTTTTTCTGGAGAGTGTGTCCGTACCGCCAAAGCGCAGCGCTGCGACAATTCGGACAGTGATTCCCGCGTTGATGGCGAAATCTGCCGCCGACTTGGTGTGCACTCTATTCTGGCGGCACCGATCACGTTCGCTGGCGAAGTAGTGGGTGTGTTGGAAGCTTTCTCCTCCGAGCGCTTCGCTTTCAATGATGGCGATCTCGTCGTCCTCGAGAACCTGGCGGAAACCATAGTCGAAATCCGGTCTTCGTTTAAGGCCATGCCGACACCGAATCTTCTACTCAAACTAGAACCGGCATACCGAGTTTTCTTTAGCAACCTGATCGACACTCTGCATCCGCCGCAGACCCTACCGCTAAAGCTGACTTCACTGCCGGCACGGTTTTGGCCGGATGTTTTTGTGCCCTCGCAATTGCCTTGGCAACGGTTTGTTCAATCGATGCTGCTGCACCTGATCATGGTCGTAGCGCTCGGCGGTCTTCTTGAGTTCGGATTTTCGCAGCCGCAACTGCGCCACAGCCAATTAAGATTCAATAAGTCAGATGTTATTTACTACTCACCTTCTGATTATCTCCCCTCATTTAAGAGGATCACCGGGCCAACGCAATCGCGGCGGACACAACGACCTGCATTGGTCAAGCAGCCAGTCTCCGTGTCGCGGGAATCGGGCAGCCGCACGCGGACATCGGTCACCTTACCCAGCATCAAGCTGAATGAGGAACTGCGATTAGCGCGCATTATGGCCTGGAATTCAGCCATACCTGCGGTTCCATTTACGGCGACGATGCGAAGTCAACGGAATATGCCTGCCGTGAGTGCGTCGGCTATCGCGCCTCCACCGGACATCTCGGAGGTGTCGCCTTCACGACATCTCACGCCTGCGACGCCAGTTGTCATTGAGCCTGCGCCGTCTGTGGATCAGTCAATTCGCCAGATCGCTAGCATCAGCATTGGCCACTTGCAGATCGTTGCGCCAGCGCTCGAGCCCCTCCATCAGCAGGTTTTGTTTCCTGCGGAGCGGACTCTAATCGCATCAACCTCGGTTGTGCCGCCACCACCGTCTGTTAGAGGTCTCGGAAATACCGGGCATCGCACGAGCTCGCTATCAGATGAGATGCCAGTTGTGCCACCTGCTCCGTTGCTGCAAAGTACAAGCAGCCATCTAAGGAGCAGTCCCCAGGGCGGTCCTGTTTCTGTCGTGCCAGCTCCGCCCTCTGTTCGGAGTCTCGGAAATCCTGGCGTTCAGCAACCGAGCTCATTATCAGCCGTTGCCGATCAAGCTGTGCCGCCTGCTCCTCCGCTTCAAAATGCAGGTAGCTACGCGAGCGGCACTTCGGACGGCAGAGCCGTTCCTGTCGTGCCTCCTCCACCCTCCATTAACAATCTCGGCCATCCTGGCAATCAGCGCGCAAGCTCACTGCTCGCTTCGGGCATGCAAGTCGCACCCCTTCCTACTGCGATCTATCGCGCTGGTGACCGCTCTAGAAGCGGGGGCCCGACTACGCTGCCCGGCGCACTACCAGGTGGGCTGCTACCAGGTGAGATAATCCCCAACCACGAGCGAACTCTTGCCGACACAAAGGAGCTTCCCGACACAAAAGAGCTCAGTGTGAATTTTATGGTTCCAGCGTTGGTCCTCCCAACGTCTTCGTATTTTTCGAACTATGAGGTATTCATAGCAGAACAGCGGCTCACGCGGCATCAGTCACGCCTCATAAAGCTGGTTTATGAATTTCTTGCTTATCAGCAGAGGCTTTCGGACTATGGTCCGAATTACCCGGGCATCGAAAACCTTCGCGTCACAAGAGATCGGAGTTGTGATCAGCCTCTAATGCAAGTAGCGTCTTCGGCGAGTACAGTACCCTGGTCGCAGTCCGCTCGACTTCAGCTTAGTGCGAAATCCTTAACCCAGGGACAGAGTACATTGGAATGTTATCGGACAACTGCAGACGACTATCGCAGGGCGCACGCTCGTCAGCACCGACAGAAGGTTGCTACCAGCAATCCGGGTTCAGATGTTCTTCCTGATTAGGTCGGTGCGCGGGAACGTCCCGGCAAAGACCACTCGTCCGTCCAAGTCACTTTGAGGCAGGCGGAATCGCTTACGAGACCCCACGCTAGGCATGTTGGCGCTGGGAGCGCCGAGGCCGGCGATCCGGAGGCGCGAGGATTCTGTTTGCGCTGCGCCCACACCCAACTTGATCTTACTTGCCGGCGTAACATCGCGATAACGCTAAGAATCCGAGAGGGTCGGCCGATCCTCAATGAGCGCTATGGCCTGTTAGCAAAAGTTGTCGTGCTTGCTCCTCCGCGCGACGGACTTGCGATCATGGGTTCGGCATGACCGGCAGGGCGATGTAAGAAGGACTCGCACGATGGTGGAAGATCGTCTGCTTCGCCGGGTGCGACTCCGTATCGGTCACGATAGGATTGCCTGTGTCGCCGCGATTTCCCTGTTCAGCGAGTTAAATTCAGCGATCTGACTTGCCAGACTCGATTAGAACTGAGAATTGTGGTTGTAGATTAGGAGGGTTTATAAGCGGCATGTAGAGCCTGCTGCAGAGCGCTCGCATGCGACAGTTTCGTCCATCGCCCTGTTCGCCATTGCTTTTATTATGAGCAAACGGTACACCGTGTCGAGCAAAAACATCAGAAAACCCGCGATTAGAAACATGTCCCCAATGCTGAAACGGTACAACACTGCTTGGTCTGCAAGCGCCAGCCATTGTCCTTTGCCGGAAACATTCCAAATCGGAGCCGCTGGCTGGAAGTTAGCGGGAATTCCAACTGACGGCATGACACCTTTATTCAACGATGTAACCAAGGCGTTGCAAGTGATTCCCAGCAAAACAAAGAGTCCGCCTTTCACCTTGGCACGAATGATGTAGCGTACTACCCAGGCCAGCGTTGTGATCCAGAACAAATAGCAGAAAACCATATTCGCTGTCGTCCGCCAGAGCGCCCCGATGCACAGGACGCAAACGAGCTTGATATAAACCTTCACCGTTGACTCCTTGCGATCACTTGAACCGATCAGTCATGGAATTACATCGTGTCGTGAAATTCGACTTTGCTGCGGAGCACGTCAAATCAAGTTCGGGTCGTGCTGGACTCTGTGGGGGCGAGTCGCGGGGGGACGCGGCTATCTAAGTGTCCAATTCCAAGTTAGGCTCCATCTCTAACTTCGGGAATGGCTCCGGCGTGCCATGTGGCGGGACGAAAGTAACTTGAGCCGCCATTACTTGGACCGACAATTGCCGCTTTTTCTCGGTGATCCGCCGAGAAATTTCAGCTTCGCATACGGATTCGGCACGGTTAGAACCCGGTTACGGTATTGGCTGTCCCTGCCTGCAGGACAGAGGCGGCGCGAGTTTCCTGGTCTCTGAACAGTGTCTCTGGATGAAATTGTCAAAGCTCCAGGAACGGCTTTGAGCCCAGGAATTTTCGACGTAACCGGTCATCGCGAATCGACTCAGCGAGTGATTGGATGACGGCACGCGCCCGCCCGAGTAGTTCCTCGCCCGTTGAGTCACTCTTGGCGTGCCGAGCGGCTTTCGCGGAAGCCTTCAAAATTTGCCACTCGATCATTGGGCACGGGTTTCGTGCCAGCATGTCCAGTGCCGTTTGATACTCGCGACGGGACTCATCCATACGTTCTTCGAGCACGGCGATGTCGCCCAGAAGCTTGTGTCCCCAGGCCAGGTACTTGCGGGCGCGAGGCATCTTTGCGGCCTGGAGACAGGCGGCGGCGTGCATAGCCGCCATCTTCAAATCCCCTCGATGGATCCAGTAATTGGTCATCTCTGCCTGCATCCGGATGGCATAGCGCCAGCGGAACCAGACATCCTGTTTGAATAGTTGCTCGGCTTGCTGGAGGTGTTCAATAGCCCGGCCGGGCTCGCCGAGTGCGAGATAGTCGTGTCCCAGGTTCACGTGGGCGTTGGCGCGCCCCTCGACCATGCCCATCTCTTCGGCCAGACGAACATTCCCGGTATCGAGCTGAAGGGCAGTCTCCAGGTCCTGCATTTCGCGGTAGATCCAACCCAGCGTATTGGGAATGCGCGGAAGCCAGTAACGCTCGCCGTTCAACTCAGCGAGCCTGCGCGCTTCTTCCAGCGTCCCCAATGCATCCGACAGGCGTCCCTGATTGCCCAGAGCCATTCCCCGAAAGAATAGATTTGCAACAATGTGGAAGGTGGCGCCGATTTCCCGCGCTTTTTCCAGGGCCCAGCCGGTGACGTGCTCGGCTTCCGTATAGTCCAGGCGCCAAGTGTGAAGAGCACCCAGGTAGCTGAGGGCATCGACTACACCCAACTGCACGCCTTTTTCCTGCATGACGGGGATCGCTCGTTGATAATATTGTTCGGCCGCGCCAAGATCGCCGGTGCACAGCCGATCGCAGGCCAAGACCGATTCCGCAGAAGCTACGCCCGCGTTTGACCCGGCAGCTCGGGCGATGTCCAGTGCGCGATTGGCCTGCTGACGCATTTCCGCCATGCGATGAATGTAGAAAAGCGACATCGCAGTCCCGCAGATGGCATCGATCTGCGCCTCCTTATCTCCTAATTCGAGGGCGGTTTTTTCGGCCAATGCGAAATCCTCGATCGCCTCATCAAATTGGGAGAGCGTCAGGTGGAGTCGGGCGAGATGGAGAGCTGCCACCAGTACTCGGGACAATCGCTCTGCGCCGCGAAGCTTCTCCGCATTCGCGATGGCCCGGCGCGAAAGAGAGATCGCTTCGTGATTGGCGAACACGCGGGCGGAGTTTTGTGAAGCCGCCATGAAGTAGTCTGCGGCACGTACGAAATCCCGCGCTCCCTCGAAGAGAAATGCAAGTGTGGAAGCGATTTCTCCGCTGCGCTCGCCGTAGAGAGATTGCAAGGTTCCCGCCACCGCCGCGCTCAGGGAGGTTCTGCGTGCTGGCGCGAGCGTGGCATACAATGCGTTTTGATAGAGAGCGTGTACAAAGACACAGCGTAGCGTCAATTGTGAGTCGGGAAATTCGTGCTCCCCGATCTTGCGGACGAAAAGATGAACGCGTTCGAGGACTTCAAGTTGTTCCTCGACCTCGGCGGCATCGATCTCCAGGGCTCGTGCCACAACCACTGAATCGAACTCTTGCCCCTGCACGCTGGCGACCGTGAGCAACCTGCGTTGGGCATCGCTGAGCTGCTCGATCTTCCGCTGAATCATGCTGCGGACGGATTCGGGTAATTCGTGCTCGATCTTCGGAACCGACTCAGCCAACGACCAGCGTCCTTGCTCGTCTTGGGCGATCACCCCCCGGTTCCGCAGGTATCGGATCAAATCCACCATGAAGAGCGGGCTGCCTTCCGTTTTGCCATGGATGAGCGAGGCAAATTCCAGTGGGAATCGATGCTGCGGGAATTCCTGAGTGAGGTAGAGTTCGACATCCGCTGGGGTCAAAAAAGTAACGGCCACGTCGCGGCAGACGCCACGCTCCTGAAGTACGAGCTTCGCTTCGGCAAACGGGTGCTTTGCCAACAACAAGTCTGAAGGACGGTACGTCGCAATGATTAACATTCGTAATGAGCCGAGTTTGCCGCCAATATAGGCGAGCAGGTCCACGGTCGAGACATCGGCCCAATGCAAGTCGTCGAGGAAGAATACCAGCGGCCGGACTCGCGACGCTTCTTGTAGGAAGGAACTCAGCTCGCGCTTCAAGCGTTCTTGTGAGGCCGCCTTCGCATCCTCCATCACTCGAGAAACCGAGGAATCGTTCGCGGCCAGGGGTGCTATCTGGACGTACCAGGTTGGCGCCACCCGTTTCAGGACACCGGCGAGTGAAACGCTTCCTTCTGCGTGAAGCAAACTTTCAAGCGCTTCCAGAATCGGCAAGTACGCCTCCGTGCCGGCGAGGCGCTCAGAACATCTTCCCCGCGCAATGCTGCCATTCAGGCCTCCCGCGACGAGACCTGCGAGGAAATCCTCGGCTAAGGTTGTCTTCCCGATTCCGGGCTCCCCGGCGACGCACATCAGCAGGCCACGGCCCGACTCGGCGGAGTCAAAAGCGGCGCGCAGTTCCGCAAGCTCGCGCTTGCGGCCTACCGTGCGGCGCTCGATCGACACGACGCCGCGAGTCCCTTTGCCGGTGGCGGGAGTTCCGGTCAGCGCGTAGAGGTCAGACTCCACTTCCGGTGCGGTGGGCCGAAGGCGCGCATCCTTTTCGAGCAGCCGCAAGATCAGAGAATCGAGAACAGCAGGGACTTCCGCGTTGAGGCGAGAGGGGGGAACCGGTGATTGCGATAGAATCGCGTGCAGCACGCCAATCTGTGAATCCGCCGGAAACGGGTGCTGGCCAGTGCTCAATTCATAGAGGACGATCCCCAGGGAGAACATGTCCGTGGCGCTGTCGGTCGCCTCTCCACGTGCTTGCTCCGGCGACATGTACCGCGCCGTCCCCAGAACGGTTCCCACTTCGGTGTTGTCGACGACCGTCGCAAGTGTCGGCGAAGAGCCGCTCGGAACAAGACGAGCCAACCCGAAATCGAGCACTTTCACGTATCCGTCATCGCGGAGCATGATGTTATCGGGCTTGATATCGCGGTGAACAATCCCGGCGGCATGTGCTACCGCGAGCGCCTTGGCAACTTGCTCACCGATGCGCGGGAGCGACGCGAGGTCTACGCCCTGCTCGATCATTTTCCGGAGCGTACGCCCCATAATGAATTCCATCACGATGAATCGGTTCGTTCCGCTCTCACCGATGTCGTGAACGGTCACGATGTTGGGGTGGTTCAACGCAGACGCGGCCCGCGCCTCACGGATGAATCGCGCAACCGCCGTGGCGTCGCCCATGATTCGTTCCGGCAGGAGCTTTAGGGCCACGCGACGGTGGAGATGGGAGTCTTCTGCTTCATATACTTCACCCATCCCACCGGTGCCGATTTTCTCGACGATGCGATAGTGGCCGAGCGCTTGGCCAATCATAGAAAGGGGGATCTACTCTGGTCGCGTATCTTAGGCGCTGCTGATCAAGCAAGTCAACTCGCGTAAAGAGCACTCGCGTAAAGAGCAGCAACCCGATCACTTGGCATCGGCTGTCCCAGAGCCGGGGACATACGGCTGGTTGTGCTGCGGCGGCACGCAACATGCCATGTTCTTGCGGCAGGTCGGCTTGCGGCAGAGTAGTCATCACGCACCGGGGAGACGGGTTGGTAACATTCAACACCAATGACTCACCGATTTCGACATTCAAGCCCACCCATTCGCGATCGTGCTGGCCTTTCTTATTTGCTCAGCATGATTTTAGAGGAAGCTGAGCTGATCGCTCCCCTTTTCATTGCACATGCGAAGCTTACGCGGTCAGCGTCAGCGTGCAGTTCATCGCAATCGTCAACGTCAAGGATAATGCTTGCACCCTTCGGGTCACACGGACTCCGCTCATGAACTCAGCAACCTTAGGGTGGCGAGCTGCGCGAGTTCAGATTTGAGAGGGCTCTGTCGGATCAGGCTCTCGCACCACAACGTCGGGGTTTTCGGGACCGTCTGGTGGTTCCCTTACCGGAGGAGGCGAAGGGTCTGGGAATTGCCGCACGTCAAATTGCATTATGGTGGGATGCCGGGATCGACTCCCGCGATCACTTGGTGTCGCCAGCTGTCAGCACCTAACGTTGCACGTCTTTGCTTCGCTTCACACTGTTAGGCAGATGTACGGAGAGACCCGCGCGTTCTTATTCTCCGTGAGTCCCGGTTGCTCCCTGCGGCTTACGATCGCGGTCACGGACCTTTTCGCCGAAGTCCGAAACCTTTTTGGCGATGTCCGCTCGCGTTCCTTCACCCCTGGCCGGCGCGATCAGCAGGCCGACTCCTACCCCGACGCCCACTCCGATCAGCAGAGCACTTACTTTGCCGAACGTTCGGGAATTTTCTTTGCCCGCAAGAACGTCAGTGGCGCGGCCCAGACGTTCGGACGCGATTTCATAAGTCTCCCTCGCCCTGCCTTTGATGTCGTCCATGTTGTCTGGCACACGCTCCCGGAGATTATCAAGCAGATAAAGGCCGGTATTGAGCAGGACCCCGAGAAGTGATTCTCGCTTCTTGAATTTCATTTGGTATCTCCAGACGATTGTATCGCTGATAAGGGGATGCAGAAATGAGGTCAGATGTTGGCAGAGATTTGCACAGCAATGTTGGGGACGACGGCCTTGATGTCGTTTATCGAGTTCGCGAAACTCACCCGCTCCGGGAAGCCACGTAACCAGCCCCCGTATTACTTCCGAGACCTATTTCGGGATTACCAGCGACCACGTTTGTCATTACGAACGTGGCATTTACGCGAACTTGCACCCCGCGTACTATCCACTAGTGTCTTGGCCGTTCTGGGGGAGGGCTGCCAGGCGCGTCCTGAGCTGAACAGTTCAGGACTTTTCTTTTTTGATCTCTCGTTCACTGATTGTGCCTGGTTATTTGGATGGATCATCGCCCGACAATACAACCCGTTAGCCCGTCAATCGCCTTCCGGGTTGCCGTTCGAACCGTCCCGAATCGCCCTGCGCATGAACAACATCATCCCGCCTGATAGCCGGCCCAAGAACCAGAAACGCTGGGAGAGAATCCATGGCCCTCATTCTCTCGGGCCCATGGTCCCCCAAGCGTACAATCTCGTTACGCGGCTCTGTTGAGAAGCCTCGGATTGAGCATGCTCATAGAAATCGGACATGTGGAGGCGATCTTCCGGTATCCCGTGAAGTCCATGGCCGGCGAACGACTCGATGAAGCCAACCTTGGCTGGTACGGCCTCGATGGTGACAGACGCATGGCATTCCGGCGGATGGATGACCGCAGCGGGATGCCGTGGCTGACAGCAAGCAAGCTTCCCGACCTGGTCCGGTTCGCTCCGCAACGCCGTGAAGACGGGCCTCAAGGAGGCCTTCCTACGCACGTTCGCACGCCGGATGGCCAAGAGATGCCTGTCTTCGGGGAGGACTTGGCCACGGAGGTCGGACGTCGGTACGGGGCTCCCGTGGAGATGATGCAGTTAAGGCATGGCATCTTCGATGAAGCGAGCATCTCTGTAATCGCCCTCGATACGGTGCGCGAGATCGGGCGACTCGCAGGGCGGAGCCTGGACGTGCGACGATTTCGCCCGAATGTTGTGGTTCGTTCACTGCGATCGGGCCCCTTCCTGGAGGACGAGTGGTTGGGCGGTGTGCTTTCATTTGGCGAGGGGGACGACGGCCCCGCCATCACGGTCACGATGCGCGACGAACGCTGCTCGATGGTGAACCTTGATCCCGACACAGCAAGTCCGGCGCCAGAAGTGATGAAGGCGGTCGTTCGTGCGAACCAGAACAACGCGGGAGTCTACGGCGCGGTCACTCGCAGCGGTCGACTGGCGGTCGGACAGACCATAATCCTTCGTGCTGCGAACGGGAAGAGGGAACGTGGGTGATCTGTAAATTCGGAGCATGACGCTGCCGAAGATGGTTCGTGCATTCAAGTTGGCGGCACTCAGGGCCTCGTCGCTAGACGCTGGGGCCCGGTACGGGTGCTATGCGCGGCTCTGATTTCCAACTCACTTGTTCGACTCGGCCGACCGCAAACACCCACGAGAGACCGCCAGTTCTCTGACAAGCAATTTACAGATACGACCTTGCGATTGTGCCCGGATCACGGTCTAACCTTCCATAATCGCGATAAGGTGAGAGTTGCACAACACACCCAGAATCGTTGTTTTCCCGTGCCGTGTGCTGCACGACTAAGACTTCTGGTTACCGTAGCTCGATTGCTGATCAGAGTGCTTCCAGGTTGCCAACGATCCATTCGGAACTGCCTTGACGTTTCGGAACTCCCCTTCTGGACTGCAAGCAAAGGCTGCCGGATTACCCAATGGAGCTTCGGGCATCCGCTCAGGAGAAGCTGGCGAGTGCCGCCGAACCATTCTGGATGAGGGCCCCAGCTGCTGCCACTGAAGCACAAGGTCCGCCGAAAGGATCGAAAAGGCAAGGCAGGCCCAAACAATAGTTTCGTTCGCATGGTCGCCGAGATTCTCCCATCCGGTCACACCGCCGATCACTCGCCCCTCCAGAAAAACTAGTGCGACCGCAAAGCTGCGAGTCATCCATTGCCGGTGCGCCTGAACCTTCCCTTTGAGAATGAAGACCATCGCAATCCCAGTAGTAGTCATCCACAACGCGGCGTCCACCGCGCCGGCAATACTGAAAGATCGGGGTTCGCCCATGCACTCCTTGAAGTACTGGATGTAAAAGCCGAGCGGCGCGGCCACGAATACACCTGCGACATAGATTCGGCCGACTACCCGATGAAGCTGCCTAAAACGATCGCGAAGCCGGTCGGAGAATTGCATCGGGCCCAGCAGCAGAGCGCACGCACCGGCGATTCCATGTGGCAACAGCCACCACTTAAAATGTTCGTAGTGCTGCCACAGCGGATCCTTCGGATGCACCAGAAAACTCTCATCGTGATATAGCACATAGGCGAGCATCAATCCGACAATGCCCCACAGGAAGCGCTCTAGGCGTAACCAGGATCTCGTGCGCCACGAAGTGATCAGGACGGTTGACATAGCGAACCATACCGTCGATTTGCTCCTTCGTACCTTCCTCTTTCATTGGGGCTGCGTCGGGTGCTTCGGTCCCGATGTTCAGACGCAGCCGCGTTTGAATTATTTTCGGGTGCATCGGGACACCTGCGATTGGGCCGGATGTCCATCAGATAGAGCTTGCCTTGGACTGCCTTGTGCCTTCAGGGCAAGACGATCACACTGCCGTCCATGCCCAGATTGTCGTGAAAGGCGCAGACATACGGGTAAGTTCCGGGCCTCGTGAATGTGATGCGGAACCGTGTCGCTGGAGAGACCGGCCCTTGCGGGACACCTGGCTCATCTTCGAGTAGGGCCGCGATCAGCCCGGAGTGTACGTTTTGCTGCGTGCTGGTGATAGTTGCATGAAGAGCACCGTCTGGATCTGTGCTCACAACGCAGTTGGGACTGCATGATGGATCGATAAGATCCTGCGGTACTACACCAAAGGTGATGGTGTGCCCGATTTCCGGATCCAGATTGGTCCACTCCACGGTTTCCGTGGCATGAATCGTGACGGTGCCGTTAATGAAGCGCACTAGGGAAAACGACTGCTGTCCGCCGGCGGTGGAGGCGATCTCCCCCACTCCCGCGGTTACGGACTTCGTCGGTGAACTCACCTTCGAGGAAAACATATCCCCGACGGAATGCTGATGTTCGGCATGATGCTGATGGCGATCCGCATCCTCCAGCAACGCCTTCAACTGTTCCTTGGCCTCCTCGTCATAAAACGCCTGGTCGTACGGCAGGGACAAAGCTGGGTCCAGGACGTGAATGACACCGAACATCTGCGCGTGTACCAAGCAGACGATTTCATAGTTACCCGCCTTGGGGAAGATCACCTGATAGGTTTGGCCCAACATCAAAGGCGCACTGGAGACACAAGACGAGCCATCGAAAGGCGATCCGCTGGGAGCAATCGGAGGGCACCCCTGCGTATCATCAAACGGATAGACCTGCCCGACAGTCAAGAACGTGACCGTGTTAATGTCTTCGCTGGCGAAACTCCAAGTGATGCTGTCGCCAGCATGGATCCAAATTTCGTTGGGAAGAAACGCAACCGCCTGCTTGGACATGTCTGCACTTTGACCCCCGACGGTAGCGTTCCAATTCTGCTGTGCCTGAACAGCGTTAGACAAACCCAGGACGGCCGCGAGGAAACCGGCGAAAAGAAACCGTGTCTGAAACGTCTTGCGGACCTTCATAGACGAACCTCCAGAATTCAATAGGATTTTGGCGACCACAGCCATCTCCGCTCGCAGAAGGAAAAGCACTCCTCAATCGATCGGCGCTCCCCAATTGCTGAGTCGCGGCGACAAGATACGGGAAAACTCTGGGCCGAACAATAGTGAAGGCCTGTTGATTCGCTTAATTCTTCCTGTGCTTGCAATCGATTGAAAAGGCACGGATTGGTTGTCGCATGGAGAGTCGTGTAGACTGCAGGAACTCCTGCCGGGGGCCATGCATGATGCAGAAGCAGGGGCAGATCCACGACTGTCTCAAGCTTGGCGAGGATTTTGAACTCGACGTGCGCGCCTACCAGCTGCGTCAGGCCGGGCGTGTGCTCAAGCTCGAACCCACTCCCATGGAGCTGCTGCTGTTTCTCGTCCAACATCGTGGGGAGCTTCTTACCAGAGATCAGATCGTTGAGCGGATATGGGGTAAGGACGTCTTCCTCGACACCGACAACAGCATCAACGGGGCAATCCGCAAGATCCGCCAGGTACTGAAGGACGACCCTGAACAGCCTCGCTTCGTTGAAACCGTCAGTGGCAAAGGATACCGCTTCATAGCACCGGTCAGCGAACCGGAGACTCAAGAACGTCCACGTCCAGACCGGACCCCAGATTTCGCCCGCCGGGCAATAACCGCGCAGGGATCCACTGGGACACGTCGGGGAAAGCACCTGCTCGCAGTCGCGGCAGCCGCCGTCGCGGTCTTGGCGGTGGCAACGTTGGCCTACTTTTACCTCCATCCTGCGTCGAGGCTCACAGACAAAGACACGATTGTCCTTGCCGACTTCAGTAACACGACGGGCGATCCCGTGTTCGACGACACGCTGCGGCAGGGCTTGGCTGTGCAACTAGAGCAGTCGCCATTCCTCAGCCTCATCTCAGACGAGCGCATCCAGCAGATGCTGAAGTTGATGGCCAAGCCAGCCGACGTACGACTTACCCCGGAGGTCTCCCGGGAAATCTGCGAACGAACTGCAAGTGCGGCCGTTCTCGACGGCTCGATTGCAAGCCTTGGGAGCCGGTACGTGTTGACACTACGCGCAAAGGACTGCCGCACTGCAGAAGTTCTGGACGAGGAGCAGGTGCAGGCCGCAAGAAAAGAAGACGTTCTGAACGCCCTAAGTCAAATCGCAAGTAGGTTCAGAACCCGTGTTGGTGAGTCGCTCTCAACGGTTAAGAGCTATGACACACCTCTCGCCGAGGCTACGACGACCTCACTCGAAGCCTTGAAAGCCTACAGCGCTGGCTGGCAGGTTTCCTATTCCTCTGGTGCAGCGGCCGCCGTACCCTTTCTCAAGCGCGCCATCGAGATTGATCCCAACTTCGCCAGCGCTTACGCTGCGCTCGGGCGCATGTATGGCGACATCGGGGAATCGCTCCTTTCTGCGATGAATACCAGCAAAGCCTACGAACTTCGGGACCGCGCCAGTGACCAGGAGAAGTTCTTTATTTCCCTTTCCTACGATTTGCAGGTTACGGGCAACTTGGAGAAAGGACAACAAACCTGCGCCTTGTGGGTGCAAGCCTATCCTCGTGCTTGGGTGCCTCACGGGCTGTTGTCCGGAGATATTTATGCTGCAACGGGCAAATGGGAAGAGTCCGTCGAGGAAGGGAAAATAGCTCTCGGCATCGACCCGGACTTCTCGATCGGATACGCCAATCTCGCCATGAGCTACATGGCGCTTGGACGCCTGGACGAAGCGGAAAACACCCTACAACGAGCGTCCGAGCGCAAACTTGAAATCCCGGATTACTTCGTTTTGCAATATGTGATTGCTTTTATGAACGGTGACAAGGTGGGGATGGAGCGTGAAGCTGCGCTGGCTCGCGGACGGCGCGGAACGGACGACTGGATGTCCAACTCTGAAGGGTTCGTATTGGCGTATTCCGGTCACATGGAAGCTGCAAGAAAGATGTCGCAGCTGGCAACGGATTTGGCTCGCAAAACCGAGCGGCGGGATACGCAGGCCCTTTACGAAGCGGATGCGGCGGTGCGGGAAGCCCTGTTCGGAAATGCATCCACCGCAAGGCAGAGAACTGTGGACGCACTTGAGCTTTCAAAGAGCAGGGATGTGGCATACGGAGTCGGCTTTGCGCTCGCTCTCTCGGGAGATTCTTCTCGATCTCAAGCGCTGACGGAGGACCTCTCAAGGCGTTTCCCGGAGGATACAAGGGTCCAATTCACATACGCGCCGACGCTTCGCGCACTACTGGCGTTGAACCACGGCCAGCCGTCAAAGGCTGTCGAACTGCTTCAAACCGCGATTCCTTATGAGGGCGGGAGTCCGACCACAGGCGGTTCTGAATTCCTTCTAGGCGCCGGTAACCTCTACCCGGCCCATGTCCGTGGCCTTGCCTATCTGGCCGCACATCAAGGCGCCGAAGCCGCCGCGGAATTCCAGAAAATTCTCGATCATCGCGGGATCGTGATCAGCGATCCCATCGGCGCATTGGCGCACCTGCAATTGGGCAGGGCCTACGCACTGGCGGGCGATAAGACCAAAGCGAAATCCGCCTATCAGGATTTCCTTACGCTCTGGAAAGATGCGGATCCCGACGTCCCCATCCTGAGGCAAGCCAAAGCGGAGTACGCGAAGCTGCAGTAATTCCGACGCTCAATCCTTGTTGCTACGATTCGTTCAGAATCTCATCGCACCGTCCCACACGCCTTGTAGGATTTTGGGAGCCCCCAGCGACGCTTGCCACCGATTCTGGGCGGATGACGGGCAGATCTTCCGTAATCCGGTAAGGTAAGGTTTGCCGACAACCAAAGAGTTATCGCGCTTGATGAATGCGAAATCCCGGAACATAGACTTCCTGACCAGAGGTACGCCGACAGGCGGGTCTGATAGCGCGGTGTTTGCTAACCGCTGGACCGGCTGAAGGCCAACCAGCCGAGGGCCACGAACCACGCGTGGACCTCGACGATCAATACGCGTTGTACCAAACCGCCCACTCCACGCCCAGCCCCAGATGTCGTCGGATTGAAGGTCGTGAAGAACAGGACCAGAAGCGCAAGTGTCAGCGGACTGCCCAAAAGCAGCCAGTCGCCAAAGCGCCGCCAGCGCGGGACACGGCGAAGCAAGAGACCGGCGACCAGGAAGCTCAGCACCGGAGTCGCGGCGGCCAGAAAGAAGCCCACGGAATGAAGAGGCATCGACTCCAAAGTGAAGATGCCGTCCAGGATCACGCCTAGGGGCGAGAGCGCGAGCAGCGCTGAGCAGGTTCGGCGCGCAACCGCACCCACCTGCCGGATGCTCTGGACGGCGCCCGTGACGCCGACCAGAAGCAGAAGCCCACTGACCACGAAAGCTGTGTTCATCAATGGGCCGGTTGGGCCGAGCCCCAGTCCGCTTACGGGTTGGCTTAAGGGCGAGTAGGGCGCGATCTACGTGCCCCACAGTGTGTAACCCGGACTTAGAAAACCGAGGACGAACCAGGAGAGCGTGAACAGGACGGGCCCGACAGCAGCTCCGAGCGCGAGCCACCGCGTTTTCTCTGCCGCCATTACGGCTGGTTTGGCCATGGATGTTTTCATCTCATTGCTTCATTCTTGGATCGATTTCTTTACCCGCATCTCGGCGACTCCCCCACTACATGGGCGGGTTTCGTAAATCGCACCTCAAAGCCGATCGGAGCTACATTGACCTGGCATATGCCGAACCGGCTCTGCGCCGCCATGCGGATGAATTCCTCTTTTGTATAAGCGCGCTTGAGCAGCACGTGCCGGAAGGTCCACTTTGTCATCCACGCATCGATCCGGCTCCGCCCGCTCTGCTTCACATAGGTATCGATCTCATCGAGCGAGGCATCCTTGCAAAGGTCCACAACCACCGCCTCTCCCCCGGGACGCAGAACGCGGTGCATTTCGTCGAGAGCCTTGACCGGCTCTGAGAAATTCTTAAAGGCCGCCGAGCAATAAATGAAATCGAACGACTCTCCGGCAAATGGCATCGCCGATGCGTTCCCCAAGCGGAAATCGATCTTGACACCCGCGTCGCGGGCGTTTTCTGTTGCGATCTCGACCAATGTCCGGCTGATGTCCAAACCCGTGATCTCGCAATCTCTCAGCTTCGCCAGCTCAATCGCGAAAAATCCTGGCCCCGGCGCAACCTCCAGCACATTGCAGCCGCTGCGCAAACGCTCGGCAACGGCCTTGGCTTCGCGGCGGAAATCCTCTATGTCGTTCCGCCTCGTGCGTGTGTACCATCGCGCAACCGTTCCCTCCATTCCCTTTCCCTTCCAGGCTTTCTGATCTACCGCAGGCATGACTTGCTCCTTTGAAAGAGTCGAATTATTATCTCCATACTGCAGCATCTTAGTGGTGCAGATAGTTATCTTACAAATGCAGGTATCTAATGTCAAGTTCGACCTCTAAAAAAACCCGGCGCCGTGAACTCCTGAACCGGCTCTGGGATCTCGGCAGGATTACAAGCACTCAGACCGTCTTTCTGCATCAGGCGATCGCCCAGAGCGTCGGCCTCAACGCGACCGACACCAAGTGCATTGACCTCATCCTTTCTCACCCAGATGGCTCCATGACTGCCGGCAGTCTTTCCGGTATGACCGGACTCACGACTGGCGCGATTACGCACATTCTCGACCGCCTCGAGAAACGACAGTTCATTGAGCGCGTGCGCGATACGCGGGACCGCCGCAAAGTCCTCATCCGCGTACGCCCCGACAGTCTTGAACCTCTGATTCCAAAATACGAAGGAATCGGCAAAGCTTACATGAGCCTCGCCGAGCGATATGGCGACAAGGAGTTGCAGCTGATCTGTGACTATTTGGAAAGGGCGTCTGAGGTATCCAAGCGTGAACTGGCTAACCTGATCGCCGCCAATGGCTCGCGCCCGTCGCAATTGAAATCGACGCCATCGCCGCATGGTCGAGAAAGCTCCCATTGAACGCTCGCCAGCCAAAGCGCTGCCCAATGCTTACCGGAGTACGTAATCGGAGTGAGAGAATGCCGATGAGCACAGGGTAGCCGGTTTTTTGGGTCGTCGAAAACTCTTGCGCCCGGATCATCGCTGCCGCCCGAACAGGCCTGGATGACGGGCCAAACTTCCACAATCCGGTATGGTAAGGGTTGCCGACGACTCGAGAGTAATCGCGACAAGATGCGTCACTCGCTGAATGCGTCACAATTGCAGGTCACTAGCTGCGGGTTCACCCGAGAGGCATGCTTGACAACAATATACTATGTAATGCATAGTATGCTGCTATGGAAGACGCTGCGCATGATCAGGAGAACAGCGACAAGTGGGAAGTTCAGCTTCGCAAGGGCTGTCTTGAACTGGCGATCCTCGCCGCGTTGTGGGACGGAAAGCTCTACGGGCTAGAGATTCTGCGGCGTCTGGAAAGCGATTCCGACCTGGTGATATCCGAGGGAACGGTTTATCCCCTACTTAGCCGACTCAAGTCTCTCGGATTTCTAAAAAGTGAGTGGGTGGAATCGGACGCGGGTCATCCGCGGAAATATTACAGGCTCACACCGGCTGGGAAGCAACGGACTCAGGAAATGGCGGGGATCTGGAGACGGTTCTCGTCAAGTATGGGTCGGTTGCTCAGTGCCCTCACAAAGGGAAAATAGATGACAACAGCGGCGCAAGAAAAAATCGAGACGTACCTGGGCACGCTACGCACGCGCTTGCGCGGTCTAGGCAACGAGGAGGTCAATGACATCGTTGAGGAACTGCGTAGCCATATCCTCGAAAAATCAACGGTGAATGGAGAACTCGCGGCTAGAGAGGTCGATGCTGTGACCGAAGCGCTCGGAAATCCTCAAGAGCTAGCGAGTGAATACATCACTCATGCCGCGTTGGCGCGGGCGGAAGTGAGTCGCCGTTTCAACTCCTGGCAAGTTTATTTCGGTGGGCGAGTCTCAGCGTGGCGGGCTTCTTTGTACTGCTCAGTTCGCTGATCGGATATTTCCTCGGAGTAGCGTTCATCCTGTGCGCACTGCTGAAACCAATTCATCCACAAAGCGCAGGGTTGTGGAGCTTCCGGAACAGCAGCGGCGAAGTGCAGCTGTCCTTAAGGCTTGGATTTAGGAGCGCGCCGTCGGATGGCCGAGACATGCTCGGGTGGTGGATGGTTCCGGTCGGGCTCGTTGCGGGTTTCGGGCTAGTGATGCTAACTACCCGCTTCGCGATCTGGTGCGTGCGGCTGTACCAGAAATCGCGGGCACCACGCCGAGCGTAGCCGTTCCATCAGAACAGGACCAACATGGACCAATCGAGGGAAGTACTGGAAACCCGCGGCTCGCACAACCGAAGCTGGAGCCGGAATCCGCTATTCGTATTGTGCGAATTTGGTGGAATCGCGCTGATTTTCTGGGCAGACGTTCACCATCATATCTATCTGAGCAAAACGCTCTATCTATTTCCACTCGCGTGGCTCTCACTTTGGTTGCGCCGTCTGCGGTGGACTGATCTTGGTCTAGTGCGTTTTCACAATTGGCGAAAGACGGTTTTGGTCGGAGTCCTTTCCGGTGTAGCGATGGAATTGTTCGAGCTGTTTATCTCACAACCACTCCTGATGCGATGGACAGGTAAGGCACCCGACCTGGAGCTCTTCCGTGCATTGCACGGAAACTTTACTTGGACTCTTATCGCGCTGGCTGGCACATGGACACTCGCCGCCTTTGGCGAAGAGATGGTCTATCGGGGCTATCTCATGAATCGAGTTGCTGACCTCATGCGACCGACCCGAACGGCATGGGGCGTCAGCCTTATCGTCGTCAGCTGCGCCTTTGGAGCCGGCCATATCGATCAGGGAATCACGGGCCAGTTAGAGAATATGGTTGATGGTCTTTTTCTGGGTGCCATTTACCTTGCCTGTAGACGAAGTCTTAGCGTGGCGATCCTGGCGCATGGAGTTGCCGATACGCTGGATGTCTTACTGCTATTTTTCGGGCTCTACCCTACTCTACGATGATCCGCCACGCTTTAGATTCGGAGTTCGCCACGCTTTACACGCTGCCACACCGTTTGCCGTGAGATGCGAGTCGCCTCAACGCAATCATCTCGCGAAGCCGCTGTTGCGCGAATATGCTTGCTCCGGCAACTTTCCTCAGGATCGCCAAACTTCGGGCGGTCGCTCCCCCAGATCAACACCGTGAAGATCTCGTTTGGGTATGGCTTGTCGAGATTGATGAACGTCGGATTTCCACGATTCTTCGCTGCGTAGTGCGCACTGGCTACCTCCCCGCAAACAGTTGTCGTTTCGCCAACGTGATCCTTGGCCTCCGTCGCTGAAATCGCAGTTTGGGCATGCCCCCGCACGGCACAACCGGGCTTTGGCAAGATTTGTCCCGGATCTACAACGAATCTCGAAGGCAGCGGCTTCAACAGGCAGAGCGCATAGTACGCGGTTGGCGGCCCACCTTCGGCACAGTTCACGCTGAAGGTGATCTTCTAGATGTATCGACTCGAGCCCTCGAAGGAAACGGAGAGGCAGCTCGATGGCATGAAGCTGACGTTGTGTAACGTAGGACACTCCATGGCATGTCATTCCGGGCGGGATTCATCTCCCCAGAAATCTGCATTCTTTCATCCGATCCGCAAATCGCGTTCGCGTTCCCTGTGATACAAGACTTCCATGGCAGAAGCGTCGGCAGACCCTCCTGGTCATAGTTCTCGTAATCTATTTGCCTTCGGGGCGACATCGTTCCTCAATGACACGGCCAGCGAGATGGCCTACTGGGTCTTGCCCGCCTTCTTGGCTTCGATCGGTGCCGGGCCCGCGCAGCTTGGCATTATCGAAGGCATTGCCGAGAGCGTTGCGTCCTTCGCCAAACTTTTCTCCGGATATCTTGCAGACCGCGTCCGGCGCCGCAAACCGGTGGTGGTTTCCGGCTATGTCGTGGCCAACGCGGTCAAGCCGATACTCGCGCTCACCAGTTCATGGAGGCAGGTCCTCGCCATCCGCTTCGCCGACCGTGTCGCGAAGGGAATTCGCGGAACCACTCGTGACGTCATGCTCGCGGATTCGGTTGATCGGTCCCGCATCGGATCCGCCTACGGACTGCTGCAAGCCATGGACTCTGCCGGCGCCATTGCCGGACCGCTGCTTGCCCTTGTGCTGTTGCCTCGTTACGGGCTGCGCGGCGTCTTCTGGTTCGCCGGCATTCCCGGAGCACTGTGCATTGCCGTCGCGCTGATCGGAATTCGCGAAGTAACAACCGCTCGGGAGGGTCCCGACGGAAAACCTGCGGGGTCCCAAGCGAAAACCCGGGCAAGCAATCCTGAAGCGGGCGTCACCACTTGGCGCCCGCACTTCCCCGGCAAGTTTTATCTGGTGCTGCTCGCGGTGACCCTCTTCTCCCTGGGAAATTCCAGTGACATGTTCCTGGTTCTGCAAGCCCAGAACATCGGCATACCGGCCGCTCACGCGCCGTTGCTCGGATTGGTCTTCAACCTCACCTATACGCTGCTTTCTTGGCCGGCGGGCCGTCTGAGTGATCGCTTTTCCCGCCGCGTGATGGCTGCCGCTGGTTACCTGGTCTTTGCTGCGGTCTACCTTGTATTTGGAATGGCGACTTCTGCGCTTGCCATATGGTTGGCGATGGCTTTCTACGGGCTGTTCTACGCGCTGACCAATCCAGTGCTGAAGGCGCTGGTTGTGGAAGTGGTCGCGCCGGAGCTGCGCGGCCGTGCCCTCGGTCTGTACTTCTTTGTCTGCAGCGTGGCCATCCTACTGGCTAGCTTGCTCACCGGAGAACTCTGGAAACACCACGGCCCGCGAGTCCCGTTTTACCTTTCCGCGGGCATCGCGTTTGCCTCCGCCACGTTGTTGCTGATCTCACGCGCCGCGCAAGCTACCGAGACGGCTTGAGCAGCCATCCGCTCGGTCAACCACCATCCCGTGCCGGCAACCTCAAGCATGCTTCTTGAGGCATTAAACGCGACGTTACTTTTTCTGCGCTCAAGACGTTTCAAGATGGCAAGCGACGTCGCGGTGTCGGGATAGGTGGCCCACGTTTTCAAGACTGCGCTCTGGATATTGCTTCTCCTTATTGTGCCTCGCTGGGTGAACTCTTTTCGGGAGCCAGCGTCGATTACTGCCGCAGGGGTTCCGAGTGTAATGGCCTGTGGGTGTTGAAAAAGTCCCTTTTCCTCAAAACAACGAAAAATTGAAGGATAGAAAATGTCTGGCCGAACGGAGAAAGTCGTTTGTAGGGCATCCTAACGCAATTTTGTTTTCGCGAATTTCGCGGTAAGGAGTTTTTCAACAGCCACGCCTTTTTCGACAACGATCCAGCAGCAGCCACCGCGCTGGGTCGGGCCGTCATGCCTTTGGCTTATACTTTGCTATCAGCGGCTCATGGTGTGCTGCAGTTACCCGAGCTTCTGTTCTTTTGTATTCGGCGAATATCAATGAACTGCAGCAGCGCAAATACTGACACTAGCTCTGCAACCACTCCTACTACCCACTTCCCTTCGATGCTGAAAGGTACAACGAATATCAGCACGTAACTGCCGAGCACCCATGCCAAGTCCATCAAAACTACAATCCAGGCATCAGATGTCTTGACCTGCTGTCTGCGGGCATTTATCACTAAGGTGACCGCAAAGACGAGCAGTCCGACCCCGAGGATCGCCAGACTGACATCCTTGGAAGACCCAAAATCCGCAAGACCCAGCCCTGTGCGACCACAGCATCGTCGGTGAACGTTCTAAGCACTGCCTTGGAGTCGTTGGCCAGCCAAGGCCGGGCGATACGCCTCGATCGTCGCTCTGATTGCTTTCTCTTCGTCAAGAGTTAGTTTGCCCGGATCGGTTCTCGAACCGGACGCTGCGCTCAAACTCGCAGTGAGCAAGAAGCCCAATGCTGCGATCAGGCATCGGGTGGTGTTCTGGTTTTGCATCGGATTCGAACCTCTTGTGCACATAGACTCACCGCGTCGGCCAGGGTGAGCATCACTCGGCTTTTGATTTGTTCACATGGGGAGCCCTCAGCTGTTGAAATATTGCCGTAACGCTCATTGCCCCAGGACGGGCTCGGCCAATTCTCAATTTACGCAATGGCCTGGTTTCGTCAACAACCCAGATTTCTCTCGACCAGCCTATTTTGTTCCGGCGAGCAGGAACCGCCAAATGATGAGCCCGGATAAGATATTGGTTTACTTCTATTTTCTCCCGCTGGGATCGTCTGCCGGATTGATGTAGTTGAACTTCACCGGCGACAAGCCGTGTACCTGAATCACCGTCTCCCCGGAAACCATGACGTAGTGGGGCATGCTCGGGTCCACGTAGGCGAAACTGCCCGCTTCGAAAGTCATCATTTTGCCGGCGTCGAACTGATCGCCCATGCCCACTTTCAGAGTACCTGAGAGGACAGTCACGTTCTCCCGGTTGGGATGTGTGTGAGGCGCCAACCTGTAACCGTCTGGCATTTTGATACGAATCGTGAAATCGCCGGAGGAAGCCATAGGGTCGCCTTCTAAGACGGCTAGCTGCGCGCCCGGCGGCATGAAGGCCGGCGCAGCCCCGAACTTGACTTGATCGGGCGTGAAGGCATTTTGAGCATGAATCGGCTGCGCTGCGAATAGTGCAGCCACTGTAAGCGCCACAGCGAGAAACGATAGTTTCATTGGAACCGCCTCCAAACCGTCCGACATCATAACATCGTGCTAGAACCTGCCACGAGTGGCGATTGACAATAAGCTGGCACAGCGGGATACGATCGCAACGGAGCCTCCGATGGCCAGCACGTCTTCGACCACGGCGACTCCGGGATCTGGCACATTCACTTTCGTGCAGATTTGGCGGCGCACATGATAGCCGACGTATCCACCGGCGATGGCGGCTAAACCTCCGAGCACAGCCCCGGCTGCGATAATTTTTTTCGAGGAACGGCGCGCTGAAGCGATGGTGGCTCCGCACACGGCTCCTGAGGCAGCGCGCATGGTCAGGCCACCAGCCTCGAGGCGCCTAGGCATAGATGGAAGCTTGTCAGCTACCAGTTCGCCAATTGCTAAGGCGGTTAAGGTATTCGCCGCTCCGGAAGACCGCAGGAAATGCAACCGTGAGCGACGTAGCGGAATTAAGCTATGGCGTGCGGCCTGGCTTGCGACGGCTGGCGGCGTGAAGGTGCGTAATCCGGCGAGTGCGCCGATGCCAGCTGCCAGGCCAAGAGTATTGATGGAGTCCATGTCGTTTAGATGCAGTA
>Ga0210401_10001319_pt1 | contig 28876 bp, 33 predicted proteins | sample IncBWH32MmetaG_FD_150866 | JGI IMG/M metagenome (GOLD analysis project Ga0210401, IMG submission 150866) | Forest soil microbial communities from Barre Woods Harvard Forest LTER site, Petersham, Massachusetts, United States - Inc-BW-H-32-M | ecosystem: Environmental > Terrestrial > Soil >...
CGTGGCCGTGTTTCTCGGTCCAGCTCGCGCCGTGCTCGAGCAGGAAGCGCGCCAATCCGGCGTCGCCACGGAACACCGCGAGATTGAGCGCGGACGCATCCCAGTCGCCGCCGCGCACCGCGATCGACCAGCCAAGTCTGACCATCAGTCGCGCCCCTTCGTTGCCGCCTTCCGCCGCCAGGTCCGCCAGCAATCGCAATTGCGCCTCTGGCAGCGAAGCGGGCAGATCGGGGCGCTTTGCGGCGATCATGCGGGCCTCGGTTTCGTCGCCGCGCGCGCACGCCGCAACGAACCGTCCCTCTTCCGAAATCGGCGGCGCGTCGATCCGGCTGAGCAGAAGGTCGGCGACATCCACAAGTCCGAACTGCAGCGCCAGGGCGTAGGCGTTGAACCCGGTCGGCGTCATTTTCAACGGGTCAGCTCCAGCTTCCAGCAGGGCTTCGACGTGCTCGAGGGATCGCCGGCGCCGGATGGCCCACAACAGCGGCGACCCCCAATCGGTCAATGGCGGATTTCGCGCCGGCTCGTTCGGATCGCCACCGTGCTCAAGCAACAATTTTAACGGCGCGGCGTTGTCGAGGTCGAGCGCCCGGTAAATCGCGTTAGTCTGCGCGATGCGGGCGCCGTGCTCCAGCAGCAGGCGCGTGCAGTCGGGATTTTCCAGCGAATGGTAGAGCGATTCGCCGTCGTTCGGATCGGCGCCCGCCTCGAGCAGCAGTTTCGTCAGTGCCGGATCGTGGTTGGCACCGGCGGGCCCGTAGAGCGCCGACAAGGGATAACGCTCATCGGGACTAGCGAGCGATCCCGGCGACCAGCGGCTGTAGATCCGCTGATTGGGGTCCGCGCCTGCCGAGATCAGGAACTGCGCGCTGCGGTGAAGGCGTTCGCGAAATTCCGCCACGCCCAACAGGCTCGAATGCACGACGGCGAAGAGCGGCGGTAGTCGCAGCGGCCCGCCCGGCCGGTTGAGCCATGCCGGATCGGCTTTCGTGGCGCGCCGCAGCGCGTTCTCATCGCCGATGGCGCACGAAAGATAGGGGTCGCCGGCGACGAGGTCGGGGCCTTCCGCAATCGCTCGGAGCGCGACACGCGGGTTTGCCCGATTGACGGTACCACTGACCTCGCCGGGGTAAATCAACCCGAGCCAACTCAGCACGCGCGCGGCGCGTTCAGGCTGCGAGGCCGTTTGCATTTCGACGTATCGCTTCAGGTCCACCCACGATTTGAAACCATGCTCGCGCGCCAGGCACGATTGCGCGTCATGCAAATGCAGGCCGAGGGCGGATATCTCGCCGTCAGTCAGGCGGGCGGCCGTCGGCAGCGCAAGACGAAACCTAGCGATCGCCGCAGCGTCGCGGTTTCGATAGAGACGGATCAGATCCTTGGCTTGTTTCTTCAGGTGATCGAAATTCAATCGACCGGGCGATCGGTTCATCAGACACCTCCGTGCGTGACGTCGCCGACGGCCCGCAATACCGGCTGCACAAAGGCTCTCAATGGCGCTCGAAAGCTGCAAGTGGGTTCAACCCTTCCCGCGGGCCCGGGAGCGGCTTGCACCGCAGGCTCACAATATGATCGGCGCCGGCAACGGTCAACGTTTCCGCGAGCCCGAAGGCGTGGCCAGAAGCGGGAACTAAAACTTCGGCGGGCGCTTTTCGGCAAACGCTCTGACGCCTTCCTTGATCTCGGCGCCGCGCATGCTGTCGCGGGCGCGACGATCGGCGGCTGCCGCATCGAGCTTGCCGCGGGCGATCTCGTTGATCGTGCGCTTCATGCCCGCCATCGCTATCGGCGCGTTGCCGGCAAGCATTCTCGCCAGCCGCTCCACCTCTTCGTCGAGCTTATCGGCCGGCACCATGGCGGTGAGATAGCCGATCCGCAGCATTTCCGGCGCGCTGATCTTTTGCGCGGTCAAGAACAGCTTTTTGGCGTTGTCGGCGCCGAGCCGTGAAACATAGCGAGCGATGCCGCTCTTGTAATAATGCAAGCCCAGTCGCGCCGCCGGCATGAACATCTCGCTTGTATCGACGCCGATCCGGAAATCGCAGGCCAGCGCGAGGTCGGTCGCGCCGCCATAGACCCCGCCATTGAGCCGGCAGATCGTCGGTACGGTAAGATCCTCCAGGCGGTTGACCACGACTTCGAACGCCGAGCCGGCGCTGTTTTCTTCAACGGCGCTGACCGCGCGCTGGGCGACCGAGTTCAGATCGTAGCCGGCTGAGAAGGCTTTGCCGGTGCCGGTCAGCACCAAGACCCGGGTCGCGGGATCGGCCTCGATGCGGTCGAACAGGTCCAGGAGCGCGTCGAGATCCTCAGCCTCCAGCCGGTTCAGATGTTTTGGCCGGTTGAGGCGGATGGTGGCACGCGCGCCGTCCTGTTCGAGGACCGGTGGCGTCGCCGTTTCGACCGATGCGGATCGGACGGGCATCACTTGTTCTCCAGCTCCCGTCGCCTGGCTTCGGCGTCGATGGTCTCGGCGAGATCCGGATGCCGCGCCATCAACAGGCGGAAGTCGACGAGATCGAGCACCAAAAGCTGCGATACCCTTGTGGTCATGATATTGGCGGAGCGCAGATTGTTGCCGAGCAGCGCCATCTCGCCGAAGAACGCGCCGTCACCAAGCCTGACCTTCTTGCCCGGCAGATCGACTTCGACCTCGCCGTCGGCGATGAAATACATGCAATCGCCCTGCTGGCCCTTGCGGATGATCGTGGTGCGCGCCGGCAGGTCCATGGTGCGCAGCATGTGCGTGACGTCGGCGATCGCCGCCGGGCCGAGCGCCGCAAAGAACGGCACCTTGCTGACCGACTCCCAGGTTTTCAGGAAATTGTCGCGGCGGGTCTCGGCGGCAAATCCGGTGGCCAGAATGCCGGTCCATAGTCCGAACACGCCGAGACCGCAAATCATCACAAATGCCGCGACCAACCTGCCGAGCGGCGTGATCGGCACGACGTCGCCATATCCCGTTGTGGTCAGGGTCGCGACCGCCCACCATAATGCCGCCGGCACGCTGTTGAAGCTATTCGGCTGGACGTCGCGCTCCAGACAATACATCGCCACCGAGGACAGGAACAGCACCATCAGGAAAATCACCAGCACGCTGAGCAGCGGCCCGGTTTCCTGCACCAGCACCCGGCGCAATTGACGCAATCCCGGAATCCCCGGGACCACCTTGAACATCCAGAATATGCCGAGCAGCCACGCCGATTTGGGATTGGCACCAAGGACGAGCGCGACCGGTATGGCTGCGGCGGAGAGGGCGTCGAGCAGCCCACGGCCGGATAGTGCGTAAGTCCATCCGCGGTGCAGCTGAACGGCGTGACGAAGGCGGACCACCCATTCGAACACGAAGAAAGCCAGGCACGCCCACAGCACCGCGTCGACCCAGTGATGTGCCGCCTCATAGGCGGGATCCACGGTGAGCAGAACCATCATGGCGACGCCAACCAGGACGGCGACATAGGCCGGCCTGGTCATGTTGCGGCCGGCTGTCGCCACCATGAATAACGCCAGAGCTTGAAACAGACGCGGCTTGGACATTCGAAAAAACGCGGCCTGAGGCTCAAGGAGAAACAAATACGACCACGGCACGGCCGCATCGGACAAAGTGCCCGCGTGAGGGGAGGCCGTCAACGACAGCCGGAAAACAGCGTTATCGGCGCTCGCCCTGAAGCTGTTCGCGCTGCAACGGAGCCTGACGTTGGGTCGCGCCAGCCTGTACGAATAGGTAGGGTATTAAGGGAATTTGGCCGCAATAACCCGAATCAAAGACAAATCGTCGCCTTTTCCGCGTATTAGCCTCCACGGACATTATGATGGCAGGCGCGCTGAAATCGAGCGGCACGCCTGCTCTCTCCCTTTAGGTTTGGTTGACCCCGATGGATACCTCACATCTCGCAGAACACGCCGGCGCAGCCGGCAGCTTTTTTGCGTCGATCTTCGTGGTCGCGACCCTGTCGATGCGGACGATGATCCCGCTCCGGGTGTTCGGCATCCTCACCAACATCATCCTGATTGCGACCGCGATCCCGACCCACAATTACCCGACGCTGATCCTGCATTCGGTGCTGCTGCCGCTCAACACCTACCGGCTGCACCAGATGCTGCAACTGGTCCGCGACGTGAAAAAATCCGTCAACAGCGACCTGTCGATGGACTGGCTGAAACCCTTCATGACCGAGCGCAAATGCGCGGCCGGCGAGGTCCTGTTCTACAAGGACGAGAAGGCCGAGAGCATGTTCTACATCGTCAGCGGCCGCTTCAAGCTGGTTGAATCCGGTATCGAATTGCCGATCGGCGCCATCGTAGGCGAGCTTGGCATGCTGTCGCCGTCGAACGTGCGAACCCAGACCTTGGAATGCATCGAAGCGGGCGTCATTCTCAGTGTCAGCTACGACCAGGTCGAGCAGCTCTATGTGCAGAACCCGGCCTTCGGCTTCTACTTCCTTCGTCTTGCTAGCGCCCGGCTGTTTCAAAACATCGGCACGCTGGAGCAGCGGCTGGCGCAACAGACGGCGGCGCTGCCTGCGGCGGCGCCGAAGCCAGCTTGAGCGGCGGGGGAGCGCCGGCGGTGTCGGACGATGGCCTGTTGTCCTCGCTTCGTTACCTGTTCGCCGATTTCCTCGACGAGCCGGATCACACGCCGCCATCGCTGCCCGGCGGCTTGCCCCACGGCGCGCCGATCCTCGTCAGCGACGGCATTCATCTGTTGATGGACTATCAGGGCGCCGCCTACGCGAAACTCTATGTCGAGCGGTTGGCCCGCTTCATCGGCCGTCACGACGTCGATGCCACGATGTTCTGTGAAATTGCGCAATTGATGGCGAACCGGATGGCCTATGAGGATGCGATCCGGATCGCGCAGTTGAAGCTTGCCGAGTTCCGAGATAGTGACGGTCAGGTTCGATCCACCGACATCAAGAAATTCCGGTTCGATGAACTCGTCGATGCGCTTCCAGCGGTAGCCGCCGAACCCGTGCTCATGGTGCTCGACAGGGTGGGGTGGGCGCACAGGCGGGTCTCGATCCCGTTCAGCACGCTGAGCCAATGGGGCATTCGCCGGTTGAGAGTCGAAGCGTGGCTGCGCCGTTGGCGGCTGTTTTCGATCCGCTATGGTGAGGAGCGCAGGTGGGTCGAACGCTGGCTGCACATGATCTCGCGCAGTCTGGCGAAGCAGCCGAAAGCGACCTCCGCGATCGTTCAGACCGCGACCATGGTCGAAGGTTACGGCGACCGCTACCGCCAGGGGCTCGCCGATTGGCACGCGATCATCGACGGCCTGGCGAAACCGACCTTCGATGGCGTGCTGCCGCTCGCAGACCTTGCCGGCGCGGTAGCGGAAGCGCGCGCCGCCGCCTTGCCCGATACGAGGCAGGCTGCGCTCAAGCGCGCCATCGCACAGATCAGGGCGCGGGCGCTGGGGACCGGCGCCAATGCCGCGGCAGGATGACCTTCTGTCCTATTCCGACGCGGCCGCGACCTTGATCAGTGCGCGCTGGCCGGCCGCGGTCAAATCGCTGAGCGTCGTTTTGCCGCTGCTTGCGCATCTGACGATATGCCTGGCGATGCGTTTGCGGACGGCGTGGTCCTCACCATGTGGGGCCTTCTCGCAAACGCGCTCGAGCGCGACGTTCATGTTTGCCAGGGTGCGCGAGTTGAATTTACCCTCGATCATCTCCCCCTCCTCGTGTTCCTCCTCACTTTGAAATTTAGGCACCAAAGCCAGCGATGCTGGAGCGGGTTTCGCAAAGTCCGTCGCTATGACCTGTGACAGCCGGAAAAGCGACCCGTTTTGGCTTCGCCGCTCGTTGAAGGAGGCAAAGGACCAAACGATGAAACACCCCGGTCAGGGCAACGTCAAGGGAAGAGCAGCGCGGCAGACATTGGGTGCGCCGCGGAAAAAACGCTAAGCGCTTTGCGCTGTTTTCACGACCACTACGTTGTCCTCGTGGCCGGCGTGCCGCTTCAAATAATCCCGGCGCATGCCAATCTCGTCGCGAACGAATTCATAGCCGAGCTTGAACGTATCGAGCCCGTCGCTGGAGATGGTGTCGTCGCGCAGTCCTGTCACCGCGCCGCGCAGGATGCCTTCCAGCTTGTCCTGCAGCGCCTCGAGCGCATCCAGCGAATTGGCATGCTCGACGCGCTCGCTGGTGTCGAGGATGTTGCGGACGAAGGCGATGTTATTGTTGCCGTCGCCGAGCACCGCGATCTTCTTCGTCTTCTTCAAATCCGCAAGCGATTTGATCTTCTTGTTGCCGGGACCGATCAGGAGCAGGGTCAGTAGCGCAAATAGCAACACCTGGCGGCGGTTGCTTGCGACAACCTGCGAGCGTGGGCAGGTGTTCGGCTGACGGCGCTGGGACCTCAGCGCTCATGGCCCTCACCCAATGTCGGGACAGTTTGCCGCATCAGCGGTCATAGGGACCGTCTGACGAGATCGTAAATACCTAAAAAAGAACGATAATTCGCGCCGATCGTATGCGCAGGCACGCGGATAGCAAACCGCCCGCGCCGGTAACCTTACCGGCCGGCGAAAACCGAGGTTCGCCGCTATCGCCGTCCGGCCACACCTCACCCTTTTTCGGTTCCCCACAGGTGCAATCCCGTGGGAGATGTCATAAAAGGTCAATGCCGGGCCGATTGGGCCGGGTTTTTTGGGAGTTGCGTCGAACGCCTCGTTCTTACCGTGCGTTCCAGGTCCGAGCCAGCGAGGCGTCAGCTTTGTCGTTTCCCCCTATGTCGTCATCGGTTCCGGTTGGTCTTTTGATCGGCTGGATGCTGCTTTTGACGGTCAAGCACATCATCGCAGACTTCCTCTTACAGAATTCCTGGATGGCGCAGGGCAAGGATCAGAAGACCGGCTGGGCGCTGCCGCTGCTGGTGCATTGCCTGATACACCTTGCGGTTGCGCTTGCGATGATCCTGATCGTCGCGCCGCGCTTCTGGTTCGTGGCTTTCATCGATTTCGCCATCCACATCACCATCGACCGCGCCAAGGGCCTGTGCGTTTCGACTTTCAACGTGACACTAGAGCATCAATGGTTCTGGTGGCTGATCGGCATCGACCAGGCGCTGCATCATCTGACCGGTTTTGGTTTGTCGATCTTCATGGCGGCGAATTAAGCTCGTTCGGTTGGCGAGCGGCGTCGCGGATGAACACGGTCAGGTGATGCGGCCCGACATCCGTTTCGACCGCGGTCCAGCCCAGTCCCGTGTAGAAGGCTAAGAGGTGCGGCCGCGCGCAGAGATAGGCACGGCCAACGCCAAGCGCGAAGCAGTCCTGCGCGGCGCGCTTGACCAACGCCGCGCCGATCCCGCGCCGGCGCGCCTCTGGCTCGACCCAGACCGCGGCGACCCATGGCGTCAGCTGCGGCCGCTCCGCAAGGTCGGAGGCGATCACCGAGGCTGTACCAAGAAATGCTTGGCCGTCATGCGCGACCAGCGCGAACGGAATGTCGCTGTCGCTCATGTTCTGGCACAGGCGGTCGGAGATATAGTCTAGCGGAAAGCCATTCGCTTTCCACCAGGCCTGCCAGATGCGGTCCGCGACGGTGGCAAAGAATTTTGGGCGCTGGCGCAGATCGGAGATGGTGAAGGCAAGAGACATTGATTTGCATTCGGCGCGGCCGCGCGGCATGTTGACTGAATGTGGAGGCACACCAATGACAGAACAACCGCTGGCAAGAAAGTTCGTCGATGTGCTGGATAGCCGCATGGCCTATCACGAACGCGGTGCGGGCGCACCGGTGCTCTTCCTGCACGGCAATCCGACCTCGTCCTATCTGTGGCGCGACGTCATCCCTGAACTGGAAGGACATGGCCGGCTCATCGCGCCGGATCTGATCGGCATGGGCTACTCCGCCAAATTACCCAATCCCGGTCCCGACACCTACCGTTTCACTACCCATCGCAAATATCTCGCCGGTTTCATCGACGTGGTGATCGGTTCGAACGAGAAGATACTGTTCGTCATCCACGATTGGGGTTCGGCGCTGGGCTTTGACTGGGCCAACCACCACCGCGATCGGGTTCGGGGCATCGCCTATATGGAAGGGATCGTGCGCCCGGTCGCCGGCTGGGAGGAATGGAGCGCGGCCGCGACCCCGATCTTCCAGGGCTTCCGCTCCGACAAGGGCGAGAACATGATCCTCGACCGCAACATGTTCGTGGAGCGGGTGCTGCCCGGATCGGTGCTGCGCAAGCTCTCCGAGGCCGAGATGGCGGAGTATCGCAAGCCCTATCCGGCCCGCGAGGATCGCTGGCCGACGCTGACCTGGCCGCGGCAGATCCCGATCGCAGGCGAGCCTGCCGACGTGGTGCAGATCGCCTCCGATTATGCGCAGTGGATGGCGCAAAACGAGATTCCAAAGCTGTTCGTCAATGCCGACCCCGGCGCGATCCTGATCGGACCGGTGCGGGATTTTTGCCGAAATTTCAAGAACCAGACCGAAGTGACGGTTGCGGGATCGCATTTCATCCAGGAGGATTCCGGCCCCGCCATCGGAAAGGCGGTTGCGAAGTGGATGAAGGCGAACTCGCTCTGATGCCGCGTTCCGATTCGCAGCCGTTGTTCAAGCCCCCCGTATGACTACCGCCTTCCGTAGTTAACCTTTCGTTAGATGATTGCATTGCATGTTCCCGGCAGGGGGAGCTGCAATGTTTTCAAGCCGCGATGCCTACGAAAACGATTTCTGCCCGGTTCGCGACGAGCTGCTCGGCGAAATGTACCGGGCCAGCGAGCAAGGCCTGCCCAGGCTTGTGGAGAGTGTCGCTTCCGACGTTCGGGCGATGCTGGCCCTATTCTGCTATCGCCGCAGCCATCTCCATTCGCTTGCGCTAGCGATCGCAGCTACCTGCAGCGAGCGCGAGCTGATCCAGCTGGGCGGCCGCGTCGGCTCTACCCTTTACGCGCTGTCGCGCGAACCGGCGGCGCGCGCCGCACCGGCGCTGTCTTACGGCAACCGCAAGCCGATCACGCTCTCGACCAAGCCGCTCTCCACGCTTGCGCCGATCGAGGACCTCGACGACGAGGACGTGGCCGGCGCCCTGACGGCTTAAATTGGTGGGGCTTTGCTGTAGGGTGGGCTAAGCGAAGCGAGTCCACCATCGAGCGCCAACGCAATCATGGTGGGCACGGCGCAAGCGCGCCTTTGCCCACCCTACGCACCCCAAATCACACAAGCGCTGGCAGGCCGTGCTTTTTCCGCGCCATCGCGCATTCGGCATCGCCGGGCATGCAGGTCCGGCAAACTTCCGGCCGCATGGCGTAAATTCCGCATGAGGTGGCAACGCCGACCTTGCCCCGAAGGGCGGCGCAACGCTCACCCTCACAGCGCATGCCCGACAATCTTTCATTGACGAGATCGGCTGGAATGAGGTCGAGCGCCGCATCGTCTTCGGTGGTGAAGCGCGGCCAGTTCGACGAATAGGAGCAGCAGGCTCCGCACGCCTGGCAGGGGTTTTGGGCCGCGATGGCTGGATCGTTCGTTTGCATGGCGTGTCAGGGGTCCTTCGCGAGGTGTTCTTGGTCACGTGTCCGGGGGCCGCTCCCAGACCAGGCTCTGCCGCCATTTCGCCCTGAGGATGTCGCGTCGCTCCGGGTATTTCTCGTCGAGATAATCGGCGTTGACGACACGGTCGGTTCGAAAACTGCGAAAATCCTTGCGCAGCTCGCACCAGGCCGCCAGCAGCCGCACGGCTTCGAGATAGCCGACGGCAATCGGCCAGATCGTGCGTTCGCTGTCGCGGCCCTGCTCGTCGCGATAATGCAACGTGATCTTCTTGCCTTCGTGAATCTGCGCGCGCGTCCGCACCATGTCGATGCGATCGGGCTCCCTGTCCCGGCCGGGACGGGCGCGGCTTGCGGGCTCGAGCACGAACGGCCGCAAGCGTTCGGGCACGGTGTCGGCGATCTTGGCAATCAGGTCGTCGGCGGCGCGCGCGAGCGTGACGTCGGCGTGTCCCGCCACCCACTGTGCGCCGAGCACGGCCGCCTCGATTTCGTCGGGCGTCAACATCAAGGGCGGCAGGTCGAACCCCTTTTCCATGATGTATCCCATGCCGGCTTCGCCGCGGATCGGCACCCGTTGCCCGATCAGGGTGGCGATGTCGCGATAGATCGTCCGTTTCGAGGTTTCCAGTTCAGCTGAGATCGCATCCGCGGTCAGCGGTTTGCGGGTGCGCCGGAGCACCTGGATGATCTGAAACAGCCGGTCGGCACGTCTCATGAAGCGTCTCTTTCGGGACCGCCTTGCCGATGCTGACAGCATGTTGGCAGCAGGCGGTTCTTATAGATGGGACAACACTTCAATTGAAGGGAACTTGTCCATGATGTTTTCTCGCGAATTCGCTGTCCATGGCGGTCTCAGACCGCTCTGGCGGGTCCAGAGCTGGGCACTGCGGAGCGTCGCTGCCATCCATTGCGGGGATCTCCGCTGGGCGGTCGTTACCTTAGGTTTGGACGCGTGTGCCGCGCTCGATGCCTTCATGCAGAAACAGCTAGCCGCCTGGGCGCGAAAAATCATCGCCCGCGCCTGGCAGGGCGCCCGTTTTGCGGCGGAAATGACCGATGCTGACACGACGGTGGCAGCAGGGGGGAGCCAGGGTCGGGGCCTGGTTCGAGCAATCGGGAGCCTCGCATGATCATCCTCTATGGCTTTGGCGCTGGATTCGGCCTGCCGGAAATCAGCCCGTTCGTGACCAAGACCGAAGTCCAATTGAAGATGGCGAGCATTGGTTACCGCAAGGAGAGGGCGATGCCGCCGGCCTCTCCCAAGGGCCAACTGCCCTTTATCGTCGATGATGCCCAGAGCATTGCCGACTCCACCTTCATTCGGGCCCATATCGAGGCCAAGTATGGCTTCGATTTCGACGCCGACCTCGATTTACGGCAGCGCGCGCAGGCCTGGGCGTTCGAACGGATGATCGAGCACCACGTCTATTGGGCGCTGGTCGGCACGCGCTGGGTCGATCCTGACAATTTTGCCAAGGGACCGGTGCATTTCTTCGACGGGGCGCCGGCGCATCTGCGCGAAAAACTCCGCGAGGACGCCCAGTTCCGGGTGGCCGAGAATTATTTGCTGAGCGGGCTCGGCCGCCACGCGCCGGACGGCGACATCGATCTGGCCGCCCGTTCGTTGTTTGCGCTGTCAGTACAGCTGGCCGGCCGGCCCTATTTGTTCGGCGACAGGCCGTGCGGCGCCGACGCCACCGCCTTTGGCGCGCTCGCCGGCATCCTGACGCCATTCTTCGATTCAAAACTGCGCGAACGCACCGAGCAGTTTCAGAATCTCACGGCCTATGTCGACCGCATGATGCTGCAATATTATCCGGATTTTGCCTGGACCCCGGTTCGGGAAGCGGCAGCCGCGTGAGGTTTAATACGCAGGCGCGGGCTGGCCCTTCAGTGCGGCTAGCTCCGCCTCCAACTCGGCGATGCGCGCGTCGCGCGAGGCCAGTGCCGCGGCCACATCCGCCGCATCGAACTTTTGGGGAATATGCTGCGGGCAGTTGGTGTCCCAGGCCGTGATCTTGAACAGGATCACCTGCTCGCCCCGCGCCTTGTAGCCCTCCGGCATCAGCGATTGCAAAAGCGCCGGATCGTCTTCGACGACCCGCGCCTCGCCCCAGATCTTCACCCGGCGGCGATGGGCATAGTCCATCACGAAGATATAGGCCTTCGGATTTTCCGAGAGGTTGCCTTGGGTGATGTATTGCCGGTTGCCGCTGTAATCGGCGAACGCGATCGTGTTCCTGTCCAATATTTTGACAAAACCCTTCGGCCCGCCGCGATGCTGGATATAGGGTTGGCCGGTGCCCGAGGCGGTGGCGAGATAAAAACTATTGGTCTCCGCCAGCAAGCTTGCAAGGCTGCCGTCGATCCCGGTGCGCCAGCCGCCATGCTCCTCGACGCGGGCATAGGCCTCGCGCGAACCTTTTCGGGTCTGGATCGATTTTACCGTGGGCGTGAAGGCGACGTCGCTGGAATAGGTGTGCGGGTCCGACATCGGCGCATCTCCTGAAGTGGGCAATTGTCAACCTGCGCTTCTCACCCTTTAATTTTGGACTTTCCGGCAATTTAAACAATCTGCTCGATTGACACTTCATCGCTGCAATATTTGAAATAATACCCATGGACCGTATCGACGCCATGCAGGCCTTTATCGCTGTCGCCGACAACAGGGGCTTTGCGCCCGCGGCGCGCAAGCTCGGCCTATCACCGTCGGGGGTGACGCGGCTGATCGCGGCGTTGGAGGACCGTCTCGGCGCGCGGCTGCTGCAGCGCACCACGCGGTCCGTGACGCTGACCGATGTCGGGACAAACTATCTGGAGCGCGCCAGGCGCATCCTTGCCGATGTCGAGGAGGCCGAACGCGCGGCCGAGGGAGAGCGGACGCGGCCAAGCGGCCGGCTGGTGGTCTCGGCGCCGGTGGGCTTTGGACGCCTCCATGTCAGCCCGATCATGTCGGCCTACCTGAAGCGATATCCCGACGTGTCCGCCGAATTGCGGTTGTCGGACCGCATGGTCAACCTCGTCGAGGACGGCGTCGATCTCGCGGTCAGGATCGGGCACCTGTCCGATTCCACGCTGGTGGCGCGCCATGTCGCAGAGATGCCCCGGATCGTGGTCGCCTCATCGGGCTATCTGAAGGCGCGCGGCGAGCCGCAAACACCCGAGGCGATCGTTTCGCACGACACCATCCAGTTCGGCACCACGCCGGAGTGGCGCTTTGCCCGGGATGGCCGCGAGTTCAGCGTGACGTGCGCGCCGCGTTTCGTCACCAACAGCTCCGACGCCGCGATCCAATATGCGGAAGCGGACGGTGGGCTGACGGATGTGATGGCCTACCAGGCGGTCGATGCGATCAAGGGCGGCCGGCTTAGAATCGTGCTGGCGAAATTCCAGCGGCCGCCGCTGCCGATCCACATCGTCTATCCGACGTCGCGGCTGTTGTCCGCCAAGGTGCGCGCCTTCATCGATCTCGTGATCGAGACCAGCCAGTGGCAGTTTGGATAGTTTGATGCCGTCATTCCGGGATGGTGCGCAAGCACCAGACCTCAGATGCGCAATTGCGCATCGGGGAATCTCGAGGTTCCGGGTTCGCTCGTTGCAGTCGCGCCCCGGAACGACGCTACCCCTTCTTCGGCACCACGCGGAATGTTCCATTGGCGCGCGCGACGACGAGATCATCGGCTTTTACAAGACATTGTGCGAAGCAGATGGTGCTGCCGGTCTTGATCACGTCGCTCTCGACCGTGAGCCACTGCCCTATCTGGGCGCTGCTGATGAAATCGATGGACATGCTGACCGTCACCAGCGAATAGGCGCCGCGCATCTTGTGGCCGCAGCTATGCCCCATGGCCTTGTCCGCCAGCGCCGCGATCAAGCCGCCATGGACGAACCCGCGCGCGTTGGTATGCGGTGTGGCCAGCCGAAGCCCCAGGATGAGCGCGTCAGGGGTTTGCTTCGAATAGATCGGTTCCCACGGACCGGTGAGGGGACTAGGCCGGGACTGGCGTTCGAAACCATCGGGGATATTTTCGGCAGTCATGAGTAACCCGTGTGCAGGCGGTCCATCCCGCCATTGAACGCGATCCGCGGGCAAGATGCACCGCCTACAAAGTTTGAAACGGGATCTCGGCGTCCGTTTAAAGCGAATATGCACTGGACCATCTAGACCAGTCTATATAAAATTCATCCGATGAGACAAGCCTGAACAGGGGGATCTCCATGTCGGCACCGCCGAGGCATCGCGGCGCGATCGTGCGGGCAGCCGCAACACTGTTCCGACGCAACGGTTTTGCCGCGACCGGCATCAATGAGATCGCTGAAGTCAGCGGTGCTCCCAAGGGGTCGCTCTACCATTACTTTCCCAAGGGCAAGGACCAGATCGCCGAGGCTGCCGTGCGGTTCGCGGGCGCCGGCGTTGTGGCGACGCTGGAGAAGCTCGAGGAGGAGCACCAATCGGCTGAGGCCATGATCCGGGCCTATTGCAAGCTGCTGGCCGGCTGGATGGCCAAGTCCGGCTTCCGGGACGGCTGCCCGATCGCGACCACGCTTCTGGAGTCCGCGCCGCAATCCGCCGAGATGACCACCGCCGGACACGAGGCGTTCGCCGGCTGGTGCGCGGTGATTGCCCGCGCGCTGGTTCGTGATGGGTTCCGCAAAGCCGAGGCAAGGCGGCTCTCGATTTTGACAGTGGCTTCGATCGAAGGTGCGCTGATCCTGGCGCGGGTCGAGGGCAGCGCGCTGCCGATCGAGGAAGTGGCCAGGGCGCTCGGTGCCGCGCTCCAGATCAAGGTGCCTGTACGCAAGCGCGCCGTCGCGTGAGCGGAAATATTAAAGTGCGGGGTGATGTCATGGGCGAGGCGGAGCAGCATCTCAGTCGAACCGACATGGAATCGTTTTTTGCGGCGCTGGCGTTCGTGCGCGGATTTGGGATTGAGATCTTCTCGCTCGCGCCGGGCGAGGTCGCGATCGAGCTGCCGTTCGACGAGAGGTTTTCGGGGCCGCCGGGGCAATTCCCGGCATCGATGGTCGGCGTCGCGGGCGATGTGGCCGCCGTGTCGTCATGCCTGTCGCTGTTGCCGAGGGGCTGGGCGCTGGCGACCCTTGACTTCACGATCAAAATGACCGGCGTCGCCAAAGGCGAGAAACTGAGAGCGAGAGGGCGCGTGCTGCAGGCCGGCCGGACCAATTCGGTTGGCGCTGCCGACGTCTTCATCGTTTCTGCGGCGCGGGAAACGCTGTGCGGCACGGTGCTGGCCACCACCCGCAATTTCCAGATCAAATCACCGCCGAACGCCGCGGCGTAAACGATCATGCCGGCAATTCATATCCGATCGTCGATTCGATTCTGATGGTCCGTTGCACCGCGGGTCGCGCCATCATGCGCGCATAATGCGCGTCGAGGTTCGGAAATGTGCCGGGTGCGGGTTTGAGTGAATTGAACAGCCGCCAGTACAGCCGGAACAGATGGATGTCGGCGATCGAATAGTTTTGGCCGAGCGCCCAGCCGCTTTCTAGCCGCCGATCGGCAATGCCGTAGACAATCCTGGCATAGTCCAGCCCGCGCGGCCGCGCCGGGTGCAAGGTCGAGGCGATGAACGACATCCAGGACAGCGCCTGCGCCTCGACCTCGAGATTTTCGCGCGGCAACAGCCCTGCTTCCGGAAAGCGTTTGGCGAGATAATAGAGGATGGCCGCGACCTCGGTGAGCGAGCGGCCGTCGATCAGAAGCGTCGGCACCTTGCCTTCCGGATTGATGGCGAGAAATTCGGGGGAACGCATGTCGTTGTTCTTGAACGACATCGGTTTGCCCTCGAAGGAAACGCCGATCTCGTGCAGCGCAATGTGCACCGCAAACGAGCTTGCGCCCGGTGCGAAATAAAGTGTGAGCATAGATCTCTCCCGTCCTCTCCGTCATTGCGAGGAGCAAGCGACGAAGCAATCCATGTCGGTTACGCGGCGCTATGGATTGCTTCGCTTCGCTCGAAATGACGATCGTGGTCACTAAAACGGCAAGCCGACGTAATTTTCCGACAGCGACGTCATTGCCGCCTTGGAGCTGACGACATAATCGAGTTCGGCCAGTTGAATGCGCGCGCCGATGGTTCCCGTGTCCGGAAATTTGTGCAGCATCGAGGTCATCCACCATGAAAAGCGCACCGCCTTCCAGACTCGCGCCAGGGCCGTGGTGGAGTAGGCATCGATGCCGGCGGAGGATTTCTCATCGTAATATTCGCGCAACGCGTGCGACAGATAATGGGCGTCGCTGGCGGCGAGATTGAGTCCCTTGGCGCCGGTCGGCGGCACGATGTGGGCGGCGTCGCCGGCCAAGAACATCCGCCCGAACCGCATCGGCTCGGCGACAAAGCTTCGCAACGGCGCGATGCTTTTTTCGATCGAAGGCCCGGTGACGAGATGATCGACCGCGCTCTGATCCAGCCGCCGCTTCAGTTCGTCCCAGAAGCGGTCGTCAGGCCATTTGTCGATGTGGTCGTCGAGCGAACATTGCACGTAATAGCGGCTGCGGTGCGTCGAGCGCATGGTGCAGAGCGCAAATCCCCGCGCATGATTGGAATAGATCAACTCGTGGCTGACCGGCGGCGTTTCCGACAAAATGCCGAGCCAGCCGAACGGATAAATCCGTTCGAACGTCTCGATCGCCTGGGGCTTGACGCTGGCGCGGCTGACACCGTGAAATCCGTCGCAGCCGGCGATGAAGTCGCAGGCGATCTCGTGCGTCGTGCCGTCCTTGACATAGCTGACGCGCGGATGATCGGTGTCGAAATCGTGTGGCTTGACGTCACCGGCCTCGTAGACGGTGGTGAAGCCGGCCTCCTTCCGCGCATTCATCAGGTCGAGCGTCACCTCGGTCTGGCCGTAGATCATCATCGTCTTGCCGGTCGCGGCCTTCATGTCGATGCGATGACGCATTCCATTAAACGCCAGCTCGATGCCGTCATGCACCAGCCCCTCGCGGTGCGCGCGGCCGCCAGCCCCGACTTCGTCGAGCAGCGCCACGGTGCCCTCTTCCAAGAGGCCGGCGCGGATGCGGCCGAGCACATAGTCCGGGGTCTGCCGTTCCAGGATGATGTTGTCGATGCCTGAGGCGTGAAGCAGTTGCCCCAACAGCAATCCCGCCGGCCCCGCGCCGATGATTGCGACTTTCGTTCGCAATACTTGCTCCCTCCGATATTATAGGCTCAACCTCAAGCCGCCGGTCGTTGCCGACGGCTTGCAATGATAATTATATCATATAACAGTATCTACAAAGGGCCATTAAAAGCCTGTCCAAGAGGGAGACGATGCCGATGAGGAAGACGATTTTGGCGTTGGTGCTGGCCTTGAGCGCGACGCCCGCATTCGCCCAGGAAAAAACCTTCGAATTGAAAATCTCGCATTGGGTGCCGGCGTCGCACCCGCTGCAAAAGGCGCTGGAGGACTGGGGCGCCGCGGTCGAGAAGGCCTCAGGCGGCACTATCCACTACAAGGTCTATCCTGCGCAGCAGCTCGGTAAGGCGTTCGATCACTATGACATGGCGCGCGACGGCATCGCCGACGTCACTTATGTTAACCCCGGCTATCAGCCCGGCCGCTTCCCGATCATCGGCGCCGGCGAACTGCCGTTCCTGATGTCGGACGCCAAGGGTGGCTCCGAGGCGCTCGACGCCTGGTATCGCAAATATGCCGACAAGGAGATGAAGGACGTCAAGTTCTGCCTGGCGTTCATCCATTCGCCGTCGTCGTTCCACACGCGCACCAAGAAGATCGTGGTTCCCGACGACGTCAAGGGCATGAAGATTCGTCCCGCCCACGCTACCATGGCGAATTTCGTGACGCTGCTCGGCGGCACCAACGTGCAGTCGTCGGCGCCGGAAGTCCGCGACATCATCGAGCGCGGCGTCGCCGATGGCGTCACCTTCCCCTGGGGATCGCTGGTGCTGTTCGGCGTCGACAAGGTAACGAAATATCACATGGAGGCGCCGCTCTATGTCACGACCTTTGTCTTTGTCATGAACAAGGACAAGTATAACCAAATGTCCGACATGCAGAAGAAGGCGATCGACGACAACTGCAACACGGAAGCCGCCGGCCGGGTCGGCGGACCCTGGGGCAGGTTCGAGGACGCCGGCGTCGCCAAGGTGAAGGCGGAGGAAGGTCACGAGGTCTACACGCTGACGCCGGACCAGCTCGCGCTGTGGAAGAAGGCGTCCGAGCCGCTGGTCAACACCTGGGCCGACGGCGTGAAGAAAACCGGCGTCGATCCGGACGCCGCGATGGCCGATCTGAAAGCGACCCTCGCCAAGTATAACGCCCTGACGCAGTAAAAAGTCGAACTTGCCTTGCGACGGCGGCGGGCTCGTACCGCAGCCGTTTTCCCTGCAATCGCCCCCGGGCAGGAAGCCGACATGCCGCGCGTCTGGATGGATCGCTTCATCGATACAATCGAATGGATCGCGGCCGGGATCGTCGGCATCGTCGCCGCCGATATCTTCCTCTCCGTGCTGTTGCGCAACACCGTCAATTATTCGATCCCCGATTCCTTCGACATCGGGCGCATGCTGCTCGGCATCCTGATCTTCTGGGGCATCGCCGCCACCAGCTATCGCGGCACCCACATCACCGTCGACCTGGTGTGGGCCAACGTCGGCCCGAAATACCAGCGCGTGATCGACGTGTTCGCAACGCTGGTGCTGCTGTTTGTGGTCAGCGTGCAGACCTGGACGCTGTTCGACAAGGTGCGCGGCACCTATAACGACAACGTGCTCACATTCGATCTGCACATGCCGGCCTGGCCGTTCTTCGCGATCGCCTGGATCGGCGACGTCTCCGCGGTGCTGCTGATCGCGATCCGTACCTACCGCCTGATCTTCCATCCCGAAGAGATGCACGATCCCGCAATCAAGGCGACGGAGTAGGGGAGCCATGAGCACCGACGCCGTCGCGGTCCTGGGCTTCGTCGCGCTGTTTGTGCTGATGCTGCTGCGCGTGCCGGTCGGCATGGCGATGGGCCTCGTCGGCGTCTCCGGCTTCTCTTATCTGGTCGGCGGCACGCCGGCCTTGAAACTGGTCGGCCAGACCTCGATGCGCACGGTGACCGACTATACCTTCGGTGTGATACCGATGTTTTTGCTGATGGGCACCTTCGTCAGCAATTCCGGCATGAGCCGCGAACTGTTTCGCGCCGCCAACGGCTTTGTCGGACATTTGCGCGGCGGGCTCGGAATCGCAACGGTTGCCGCCTGCGGCGGCTTTGCCGCGATCTGCGGTTCGTCGGTTGCGACCGCCGCGACGTTTTCGGCGGTGGCCTATCCCGAAATGCGCCGCTTCGGCTATCCGCAGTCCTTTGCCACCGGCGTGATCGCGGCCGGCGGCACGCTGGGGGCGATGCTGCCGCCGTCGACCGTGCTCGCGGTATACGGCATCATCACCGAGCAGGACATCGGCAAGCTCTTCATGGCGGGCATCATTCCCGGCATCCTCGCGATGACCATGTACATGCTGACCATCGCCCTGATCGCCTATTTGCGGCCAGGCTTCCTGCCGAAAGGCACCACGACCACATGGCGTGAGCGGTTGGCGGGGCTCAAGGACATCTGGGCGCCGGTGCTCTTGTTCGTGTTCGTGATCGGCGGGCTTTATGGCTTGCCTTATCTGCCGCGCTTCACGCCAACCGAGGCCGGCGGCGTCGGCGCCGCCGGTGCGTTCCTGATCGGCGTCGCGACGGGGCGGCTGGACAAGGAAAAGATCCTGACCTCGCTGTTGCAGGCGACGCGCACGGCGGCCGCCGTCTTCACAGTGCTGATCGGCGCGCTCATTTTCGGCTATTTCCTCACGGTGACGCAGACCCCGCAGAAGGTGACCGAGTTCCTCACCGGGCTTGGTCTTGGCAGCTACGGCGTGCTGGCACTGATCATGGTGATGTATCTGGTGCTCGGCTGCCTGATGGACGCCATGGCCATGATCATCCTGACCGTGCCGATCATCTTTCCGGTAGTCACCCATCTTGGATTCGATCCGATCTGGTTCGGCGTCATCATCGTGATGACGGTGGAGCTGGGGCTCATTCATCCGCCGGTCGGCATGAACGTCTTCGTCATCAAGAGCGTGGTGAAGGACGTCTCGTTCGCCACGATCTTCAAGGGCGTAATCCCGTTCGTCATCACCGACCTGGTTCGCCTGGTGATCCTGATCGCCTTTCCGCTGCTCGCAACCTGGCTGCCGCAGCGCATGATCGGTGCGCACTGATTGGAGCGCCAATGGTCCCCCTGCTTGAAACGAAATATGTCTTCAGCCTTGCCATCAAGGTCGGCGCGCCGATCATGGCCGGCGACCTCGGCCATGGTGTCCGGCGGATCATTCCGATCCTCGGTGGGGAAGTCTTCGGCGAGGGCATCAAGGGGACGATCTTTCCGGTCGGCGCGGATTTCCAGATCATTCGGCCGAACGGCCTCACCGAGCTCGAGGCCAAATACGCCTTTGCGATCGACGACGGCGCGATCGTCTATATCGAGAATGTCGGCGTCCGCTTCGGTCCGAAGGACCTTTTGGACCGCATCGCCAAGGGCGAGACGGTCGATCCCGCGCTGATCTATTTCCGCTCGGTGCCGAAATTCGAAACAGGTGCCGAAAAATATCGCTGGCTGATGGAGCACCTGTTCATCGGCGTCGGCGCAAGGCGTCCCGACCGCGTCGAGATCGACGTGCATCAGGTGATGTGACACCCCGTCATTGCGAGCCAACGGGTCGCGCGAATGCGCGCCCGATGACAGGCTCCGCGAAGCAATCCACGGGCCGGCAAAGGAAATATGGATTGCTTCGTCGCTTTCGCTCCTCGCAATGACGGCGGAGCTTATTGACTCGCCGCCAAATCGTTATAAAACATAACTATTCTCATAATAATCCCATGGGAAACGCCGCGACATCAGCACCATCCGCGCTGCGCAAGACCGCCAAGGTGAAGCCGGGCCCAACATGAGCGCGCAACCGCACATCACAACGGCGGAAACCAGCGACGCGCCGCTGCGCCCGATCTCGTTCGGCGATCCGCAAGTCACGATCGAGCGCAAGAACGACGGCACGATCTATTTGCGCCCGAACAAGCCGCTTGGCGAATATCCGCTGCGTCTCACCGACCGCCTGTATTACTGGGCGAGCGCGACGCCGGGCCGTGTGTTCATGGCGGAGCGCGAGGCGGGCGGCGGCTGGCGGCAAATCACTTACGCGCAACTATTGACGTCGAGCCGGCAGATCGCCTCGGCGCTGCTGAGCCGCGGGCTTTCCGCCGAAAGGCCGGTCGTCGTCCTCTCCGGCAATTCGATCGATCACGCCTTGATCGCGTTCGGCGCGCTCTATGCGGGAATCCCGTTCTGCCCGGTATCCCCGGCCTATTCGCTTATATCGAAGGATTATGGCAAGCTTGCCTTTCTGATGAAGCTCTTGACGCCCGGCCTCATCTTTGTCGATGACGCCGGCAAATTTGCCATTGCGCTCAACGCCAGCATCCCCAGCGAAGTCGAGATCGTCGCGGCATCGGGCGCGCTGCCCGGGCGCGATCTGACCAGGCTCGCCGATCTGCTTGCCGCGCCGGAGCATCGCGGCCTCGATGCCGCCCATGACGCCATCGGTCCCGACACCGTTGCAAAGTTTCTGCTGACCTCGGGCTCGACCGGCAATCCCAAGGCGGTGATCAACACCCAAGCGATGATCTGCGCCAACCAGGCGATGATCCGCGAGACGATGGCGTTCCTGAAGGACGAGCCGCCCGTCATCGTCGACTGGCTGCCCTGGAATCACACCTTTGGCGGCAATCACAATATCGGGCTGACGCTTTATAACGGCGGTTCGATGTATCTCGACCAGGGCAAGCCGATGCCCGGCGGCATCGAGGAGACCGTGCGAAACTTGCGCGAGATTTCCCCGACGGTCTATTTCAACGTCCCCAAAGGTTACGAGTCGCTGCTGCCTTATCTACGCGACGATTCTCATCTGCGCAAAAAGTTCTTCGCACGCCTGCACGCGATGTTCTTCGCAGGCGCGGGGTTGTCGCCCTATGTCTGGAACAGTTTTGACGAGCTCGCGGTTAGGGAAACCGGCTCGCGCGTGCCGATGCTGACCGGCCTCGGCGCCACCGAGACCGCGCCGTTCTTCATGTCGGTCAATCCTTCCACCAGCCGTTCCGGCCATGTCGGGCTGCCGGTGCCGGGCAACGACGCCAAGCTGGTGCCGAGCAATGGCAAGCTGGAGGTTCGTGCCAAAGGTCCGAACGTCACGCCGGGCTATTGGCGCCAGCCGGAATTGACCTCGGCCGCATTCGACGAGGAAGGTTTTTACAAATTCGGCGATGCGCTGAAGCCGGCCGATCCGAATGATCTCGGCGCCGGCTTCGATTTCGACGGCCGCATCGCGGAAGATTTCAAGCTGGCGAGCGGCACCTGGGTCAGCGTCGGTCCGTTGCGCGCGCGGTTTGTCGCGGCCTGCGCGCCCCTGGTGCGCGATGTCGTTATTGCAGGGATCAACCGCGACGAGGTAGCGGCATTGGTGGTCCTCGATCTCGACGGTTGCCGCCTGATCAACCCGGCGCTTGCCTCGGATGATATCGCCGCGGCCGCCGCCGACGCGCTGGTTCGCGCTGCGTTCCGCGAGCGGTTTCAAAGTCTGCTCGCGAGCGCTATCGGCTCGTCGACGCGCGTCGTCCGCGCGATCCTGGTCGATACGCCGCTGTCGATCGATCGCGGTGAAGTCACCGACAAGGGTTCGATCAATCAGCACGCGGTGCTGGAGCATCGCGCGGTGTTGATCGAGGAGCTGTACTCGCCGACGCCGCCGCCCCGCGTGATAACGCTAGGCTAGCAACGGATCAGGAGGAAGTCATGCAGATGAAGGATCGGGCCGCGATCGTCACCGGCGGCGCATCGGGATTGGGGGCCGCCACCGCGCGAAAATTGGCCGCGCTCGGCGCCAAGGTGGCGGTGTGCGACCTCAACCAAAAGCTCGCCGAAAGCGTCGCGGCCGAGATCGGCGGCGTTGCCGTCGCCTGCGATGTCAGCGATGCGGCTTCGGCCGAAGTCGCCGTCGTCCAGGCGTCTCAGGCGCATGGCCCGCCACGGGTGCTGGTGAACTGTGCCGGTATCGGGGTGGCAAAACGGGTGATCGGACGCGAGGGGCCGATGCCGCTTTCCGACTTCGACAAGGTGATCAAGATCAATCTGATCGGCTCGTTCAACATGCTGCGGCTCGCGACCGCGGAAATGTCGAAGCTCGAGCCGCTGGCAAACGGCGAGCGCGGCGTCGTGATCAATACCGCTTCAGTCGCGGCCTTCGACGGCCAGATCGGGCAGGCGGCCTATTCGGCCTCGAAAGGTGGCATCGTCGCGATGACCTTGCCGATCGCGCGCGAACTGGCTCAGTTCGGCATTCGTGTGCTCACGATTGCGCCCGGGCTGTTCCTGACGCCGCTGCTCGCCGGTCTGCCGCAGGAGGCGCAGGACTCGCTTGCCGCCGCGATTCCATTTCCGCACCGGCTGGGCCAAGCCGACGAGTTCGCCTCGCTGGCGCTGCACATGATCGACAATGTTTACCTCAACGGCGAGGTGGTGCGGCTCGATGCCGCGCTCCGCATGGCGCCGCGCTAGGAACAACGCATGTTCGTCCACCGGCGCGATGTGCAGATACAGTGGGGTGACTGCGACCCCGCCAATATCGTCTATTACCCGCGCTATTTCGCGATGTTCGACGATTCGACCTCGATCCTGTTCGAGGCCGCCGGCTTCTCCAAGCAGGATATTATCAAGAAATACGGCCTGGTCGGTATTCCCATGGTCGACACGCGGGCGAAATTCTATATCGCCTCGACCCATGGTGACTGGATCGGAATCGAAAGCCGGATCGAAAGTTTCAAGCGTTCGAGCTTTGAGGTCACCCACAAGGTGTTCAAAGGCGAAGCGTTGGCGATCGAGGCGTTCGAGACCCGCGTGCTGGTCGGCCGCCATCCCGATGATCCCTCAAAGCTGAAATCGGCTCCGATGCCGGAGGAGATTATCGCAAAATTCATGCGGGGCTGACTTCGGCGTTCGCCTGGCTTAAAGAGGGGAACCAGTCGGTATTGTTCTCGAATGAAAATTCTAAGGGAGGAACGAATGAAAAAAGCTATTCTGTCGGCTGCGGCCGTCGCGGCGGCGATGGCGTTGCCGGGATTGCCTGCGCTGGCGCAGACCAACGAAATCACCATCGGCATTTCAATCACCACCACCGGGCCCGGGGCGCCGCTTGGAATTCCCGAGCGCAACGCGCTCGATTTCGTGGCGAAAGAGATCGCCGGCGTGCCGCTCAAGGTGATCGTGCTCGACGACGGCGGCGATCCGACCAACGCCACCACCAATGCGCGGCGCTTCGTCACGGAGTCCAAGGCCGACATCATCATGGGCTCGTCAACGACACCCTCGTCCATCGCGGTGTCCAATGTCGCCAATGAGGCGGGCATTCCCCATATCGGCCTGTCGCCGTTTCCGATCACGCCGGAGCGCGCGAAATGGTCGGTGACCATGCCACAGCCGGTCTCAATCATGGGCAAGGTTCTCTACGAGCACATGAAGGCGCATAACATCAAGACCGTCGGCTATATCGGCTACTCCGATTCCTACGGCGATCTCTGGTTCAACGATTTCAAGTCTCAAGCCGTGCCGATGGGCATGACAGTCGCCGATGAGGAGCGCTTTGCACGGCCGGATACCTCGGTCGCGGGGCAGGTACTAAAACTCGTCGCCGCCAATCCCGACGCGATCCTGGTCGGCGCCTCCGGCACCGCGGCTGCGCTGCCGCAGATCGAGTTGCGCGAGCGCGGCTACCAGGGGCTGATCTACCAGACCCATGGCGCTGCCAGCATGGATTTTATTCGCATCGCGGGGAAAGCGGCCGAAGGCGTGATCATGGCATCGGGCCCGGTGATGGACCCCGAGGATCAACCCGACGAAGCGCAGACCAAGAAACCAGGTCTCGCCATCGATACCGCCTACGAGGCCAAGTATGGCCCCAACAGCCGCAGCCAGTTCGCAGGTCACTCCTACGATGCGTTCCTGGTTCTCGAACGCATCGTGCCGGTGGCGTTGAAGACGGCGAAGCCGGGCACGGGCGAATTCCGCGAGGCGATCCGTCAGGCGCTGCTGAGCGAGCGCGAAATCGCCGCGAGCCAAGGCGTCTATAATTTCACCGAAAAGGACCGCTACGGCCTCGACGATCGCTCGCGCATCATCCTCACCGTGAAGGACGGCAAATACGTGCTGGTGAAGTGACGTGCGGGGCGTTTTCCAAACGCCCGCACGTCATCATCCGCGAAGGCGGATGATCCAGTAATCGCCGCCGCCCGAGATTGAGTCTCAGCGCCGCGGCGTACTGGATGCCCCGCCTTCGCGGGGCATGACGGTTTGTGCGCGCTAAATCCCACTCTCGCCTTAGTGCGTGAACCCGAGATAGCTCGCGGCGACGCGCGCGTTCGCCGCGATGTCTGCCGCCTGCCCGCTCAGGATGAATTCGCCGAGCTCCATCACATAGGCGCGGTCGGCGATCTTGAGCGCGGCCTGCGCGTTCTGCTCGACCAGCAGCACCGACACGCCCGATGCGCGCAACTCGCCGACAGTGCGGAAAATATCGGCGACGATGATCGGGGCCAAGCCAAGACTGGGCTCATCCAGCATTAATAGTTTTGGCGTGCCCATCAGCGCGCGGCCCATCGCCAGCATCTGCTGCTCGCCGCCCGAGAGCGTGCCTGCGAGTTGCTTGCGCCGCTCCTTGAGCCGCGGAAACAGCGTGTAGACCCGCTCGAACGATTTTTTCGCTTGCCCCTTGGCCGCACGAAACGCGCCGAGCTCGAGATTGTCCTCGACATTCATGGCGGCGAACAGCTCGCGATGCTCCGGCACCAGGCTGAGGCCTGACGCGACACGGTCCTCGATCTCGAGCGGCGCCAGATCCTCGCCGGCAAGGACGACGCGGCCCTTCAGCGGCAGGATGCCCATGACGGCGTTGAGCAGCGTGGTCTTGCCGGCGCCATTGGCGCCGATGATGGTGACGATCTCGTTGTCCGCGACTTCGAGCGACACCGCGCGCACCGCCTCGACCTTGCCATAGGCGACATGGGCGTCGGTGACCGATAGCAGCGCGCTCATGCCGCTGCTCCGAGATAGGCCTTGATCACTTGTGGGTTGGTCTTGATCGCCTGCGGCGTGCCCTCCGCGATCTTGGTGCCGAAATCGAGCACCACGACGCGATCCGCGAGGTCCATCACAAACCCCATGTCGTGCTCCACCAGGAGCACTGACATGCCGCCGTCGCGCAACTGCCGCAGCAGGCCAGCGAGCCTTTGCTTCTCCAGGTGCCGCAAGCCCGCGGCCGGCTCGTCGAGCAACAGCAGCATCGGATCGACGCACAGCGCGCGCGCAATTTCAACGATTCGCTGCTGGCCGAGCGAGAGCGAGCCCGCCGGCTGGTCGATCTGGTCGGCAAGACCGACCCGCTCGATCTGACGCGCGGCCTCCGCGAGCAGTCTTGCTTCATCTGATCGGTCGAGGCGGAACATGCTGGCAAGCGCGCCGGCGCTGCCACGGAGATGCGCGCCGATCGCGACATTCTCCAAAACCGTCATGTCGGGCACCAGCTTGACATGCTGGAAGGTTCTCGAGATGCCGAGTCTCACCACCTGCTGCGGCGGTGCGTTGTCGAGCTTCTTGCCGAGCACCGAGATGGTGCCGCCGGAAGCCGCCAGCACGCCGGTGATCAGATTGAAGGTTGTGCTCTTGCCGGCGCCGTTCGGCCCGATCAGGGCGACGATCTCGCGCACCTGGACGTCGAAGGAGACGTCGTTGACGGCGATCACGCCGCCGAATTGTTTGCGCGCATTGTCGATCTGCAGCAGGATGCTCGGCGCGCCGGAGGCCCGCACCCGCGCGGGCAGCGTGAGGGAAGTGTCCGGCCGCTTGCGAGGAGACGGCAACGGCAGCCACGACATCAGCCAAGACGTCAGTGATGGCCAGACGCCCGCCGGTGCGAGCTGCAGGAGGCCGACCAGGAGGATGCCGAACACGATGGTTTCCAACTGACCCTCGCCATGCAGCAAATATGGCAGATAGCTTTGCAGCACTTCCTTCAGGATAACGACGATGGCGGCGCCCAGCACGCCGCCCCAGACATAGCCGGCGCCGCCGACCACGGCGATGAACAGATATTCGATGCCGGCCTGCGCGCCGAACGGCGTCGGGTTGGCGGCGCGCTGGAAATGCGCATAGAGCCAGCCGGAGAGGCCGGCCAGCACCGCGGCATAGATGAATACCAAGAGCTTGGCGCGCGGCGCCTGCACGCCGAAGGCTTCGGCAGCGATATGTCCGCGCCGCAGCGCGCGGATGGCGCGGCCGGTGCGAGAGTCCAGGAGGTTCGTGGTGAGCAGCGCGCAAACGAGCACCGCGAGCCAGATCGCGTAATAGATCGTGCCGGGGTCGATCATCTTGAGCGAGCCGATCGACAGCGGCGGGATGCCGGAGATGCCGTCATTGCGGCCGAGGAATTCGAGCTTGCTGAAGAGGTAGAACAGGCCGAGCCCCCAGGCGATGGTGCCGAGCGGTAGATAGTGGCCGGAGAGCCGCACGGTGACGAGGCCGAGCAGCACCGCGGCGACGCCGCTCACCACTAACGAGAGCGGCAGCGTCAGCCACGGCGAGACGCCATAGGCGGTGGTCAGTACGGCGGTCGTGTAGGCCCCAAAACCGCAAAAGGCGGCCTGGCCGAAGGAAGTGAGGCCGCCGACGCCGGTCAATAGCACGAGCCCCATCGCCACCAGCGCGGACAGGCCGATGTTGTCCAGCAGCACGATCCAGAACGGCGGCATGCCGGGCAGATACGGGATCGCGGCCATGACGAGCGCGAACAGGATGATGGGAAGCCGCTCCATCGCTTACGGTCAATCCTTCTCTTCCTCGACGGCGGGCGCCGCCAGCGACCGCAGCAGCAGCACGGGGATCAGCAGCGTGAAAACGATGACCTCCTTGAAATTGCTGGCGTAGAACGAGGAGAAAGCTTCAACAATACCGACCACAAGGGCTGCGACCGCGGTCAAGGGATAGCTCACCAAGCCGCCGATGATCGCGGCGATGAAACCCTTCAGGCCGATCAGGAAACCGGTGTCGTAATAAAGCGTCGTGATCGGCACGATCAGGATGCCGGAGATCGCGCCGATCACGGATGCGAGCAGGAATGCGATCTGTCCCGACAGCGAGGTTCTGATGCCGGCGAGCCGCGCGCCCAGTCGATTGACCGCGGTCGCGCGCAGCGCCTTGCCATAAAGGGTAAAGCCGAAGAACAGCCACAGGCCGATGATGAAAGCGACGGTGGTGGCGTAGACCGTGATGCTCTGGCCGGTGAAACGCAGCGATCCGGCGGTGAAGGCAGTACTCATGATCGCCGGGCCGCGCTGGCCCTCGGCGCCAAAGAACAATAGGCCAAGGCCCTGCATCGCCAGATGGCAACCGACCGACGCGATCAGGAGCACCAGCACCGAGGTATGCGCGAGCGGCTGAAACGCGATGCGATAGAGGAATAATCCGATGGCCGCGACGATGGCGAGTGACAGCGCGATGTTGACGGCGACCGGAGCGTGGTGGACTGCGGACCACACAGCCAGCGCCAGCACGATGACGGGCAGCACGATATTGATCGCGAAGGCGCGTCCGACCCGCCGGAGGCCGAGCGAGCTGCGGCCCGCAAACAGGTCGAGGCAGAACGCCACCAGCCCCATCGCCACCGCCAGCCGCGCGGTGCCCGGCATCTGGCCCGACGACAGCGAGGCATAGGTGAGCGCGCCATAGGTCACGAACTCGCCCTGCGGGATCAGGATCACGCGCGTCACGGCGAACACCAGCACCAGCGCGAGGCCGAGCAACGCGTAGATCGCGCCATTGGTGATGCCGTCCTGAATAAGGAACAGCATGATCGTCGTGTTCAAGGCTGAAGCGCTCCCCTTTGAAAACATCGGGCCGATCGCGGCGCTTCGGGGCCGACCATCGTCCGATCGCGGCTGCCGAAAAATGCTTGCCGGTGTTTGATATGGTGGATAACAATTATCAATTATAACCTCAAGCCGGGCCTTTGCGAGCATCAAACGATGACTGTTTCCAGGACCGCTTTGGCCGATACCGCCAGGGATACGGTCAAGGCTCGCAGGGAGCCTGCCGGCGCCACCACCGATGATACCGCGCTGCAGATGGGCGAATTGTCTGAGTTGCTCGGCTATTCGCTCAAACGCGCGCAGTTGAGGATTTTCGATGATTTCGTGCGCTGCGTCGCACCGCTACAACTGACGCCGGCGCAGTTCTCGGTGCTGCT
>Ga0210401_10001321_pt1 | contig 28836 bp, 17 predicted proteins | sample IncBWH32MmetaG_FD_150866 | JGI IMG/M metagenome (GOLD analysis project Ga0210401, IMG submission 150866) | Forest soil microbial communities from Barre Woods Harvard Forest LTER site, Petersham, Massachusetts, United States - Inc-BW-H-32-M | ecosystem: Environmental > Terrestrial > Soil >...
CCCGTCGTTGCGTCTGGGCTACGTGGTGATCCCCTCCGACCTTGTCGAACGGTTCACGGCGGTTCGCCAGGCGATGGACTTGAGCTCGTCCTACCTGAATCAGGCGGTCCTCAACGACTTCATGCGAGAGGGACACTTTGCGCGTCACATTCGGAGGATGCGGATCCTCTACGGCGAAAGGCGAACTGGGCTGGTGGACAGCATAACTAAGGAGTTTGGATCCGCGCTCGAAGTGCTCGGGGCGCAGGCTGGGATGCAGCTTGTGGTTACGCTGCCCAAAGGGTTCCGCGATCGAGAGGTTGCCGCGAGTGGCGCGCGCAAGAGACTTTGGCTTTGGCCTCTTTCCCCGGCGTACCTTGGAAGAGCTGCTCGCCAGGGGCTAATTTTGGGGTTTGCAAATACGAGGGTAGCGGAGAGCCCTAACGCCGTCCGCCAACTGAAGAGCTTGCTCCTCTCGCATGGAAGTCTGGCCTTACCAAAGTGAGGCGCGAGCCCAGTCAGAGGGATCACCGCCACCGTCCAACTTCAGGCTGTGCATGGGCAACGCATGCGCATGCTAGCTCTTCAATGCGACAAAACGAAGAAAAAGCTCTCTTCAGGGCCCTCGTTCCTCAGGATAAACCGAAGCCCGTTGAGAGCACGCAGTTTACGTCGGCGCCCTTCGAGACTCAGGATGAACTAAAGCACCGGCCTCCTGAAGAAAAAGACTTTTCCCGCAGCCTGTTAGGGCATTACCGTCAACGTGAACGACTGCGAATGCGTCGGTGAATTCGTGCCGCTTGCAGTAACGGTGACCGTGTAGTTCGTCGGTGTTGCCTGCGGTTGCGGTTGCGGTTGCGGTTGCGACTGCGACTGTGACTGTGAACCGCTTAGGCCCGCGCATCCGGAAATAATCAACGTCGCTGCCAGCAGTGTAGAGAACGCGAGCGCTTGTGAGAATTTCAAGAGCGTTGGCGGGAACTGTCTGCTCGGTGAATCCTTAAAAATTCCAAACATTCCAAAGATGGCCACTGCAAAGACGCACAGCGCTGCCATTCGCGACGCTTCCGTAGTTCCCGGATGGCGTTCAGCAGCGACGAAGAGCGCATTCAAACTGCTTTGCATTTTTCCATCTGTGTCATTCGTGGCTGCCGCTATCGTCGACGGCGCTTGAATCGTCAAGGTGGTGACTGCGGGCCCGTTTGTCGGCGTCACCGACGGTGGCTTGAAACTGCAGTTTGCGCCGGTCGGCAAGCCGGAGCATGCGAAGGTGACTCCCTGCTTGAATCCGTTTTGGGGTGTCACGGTAAGTGTGATCGTGCCCGCCGCGCCCGCGTTGACGCTTACGGCCGACGCGCTCATGGAGAGTGAGTAGTCCACCGCAGGCTGGGTTGCAACCGTTAACGCAGCAGCCGCGGAACTCGACGCATTGAAATTCGAGTCGCCCGAATAAGCCGCGGTGATGGAATGCGTGCCGGTTGAAAGTGTCGCGGTGCTGAATTGCGCTGACCCACCGGTCGATGACCTACCGGTCAATGTCGCTGACCCGACGACTGTTTGCGAATCGAGGAACGTGATGCTACCGGTAGGTGTGACGGTTCCGGCCGCGGCAGCAACGTTCGCAGTAAATGTGACGCCATTGCCGGCGGTAATCTGCGTGGCTGATAGAGACAAGGACGTGCTCGTGTTGATCTTCGCGGGAGGGGAAACCGTGACGGCAACGACCGCTGAACTTGAAGCAGAGAAGTTCGGATCGCCTGCATACGCGGCCACGATTGTATGCGAGCCAGTCGACAGAGTAGAGATCGAAAGAGTCGCGGTGCCGGAGGTTAGAGTGGCAGAGCCAAGCGCACTTGCGCCATCGCTAAACGTGACCGTTCCTGTCGGCGTGCCGCTGCCGGATTGCGGCGCGACCGTGGCGGTGAACTTCACGGTCTGTCCGGTCGTGAGTTGCGTGCTCGATGCGGTAAGCGAGGTAAGCGTGGCAGTCGGCAAGGCAGCGGCGGACGTGAACACAAAGACGGTCACCGAGTAAGCTGGAAAGGCGTAGTTCACGGCCTTGAATGCGACAGCAACTGGCGCGCCCGCCACGATTTGGGCTAGGTTCGCATGGCTATAAGTGTAAACCGCCGCGGTACCGGTTGGTGTGAAATTCGCGAGCGTCAAGGTGGTCTGGATAGCGCTGGTCGTCTTGTTGATCGCGACAACCGTGAGTGCGTTGTCGGACGAGCGCAGCGCCCCATAAACCGAAAGCTGGCTCTGGTCGGTACTGGTGGAAGTGACGGAGGTGTCGCCGAACTGGCCGCCCGCGCCGTCGTAGTTGCGGTAAATTCGAAAACTATAGGCGAGCGGGTCGGTAGGCTTGGGCACGTTCCACATGTTGGCGAAGTCGAGGCTCTGGCGGCCGTAAATTCCCAGAACGTCGGATTCCGTCAGCATGTCAACCAGCGGATTCGTGCCGCTGGCGAAACTGTATTCAGAGATGGAAAGCTTGGTGCCCGGATAGTAGGTCTGAATCCAGCTCTGGAATCGCGGAATCAATTGCATCGGACCGAAGAAATAATACTGTTCGACCCAACTGCCGGAATTAAATGTGGAATCCCACAAAGCGCGCGTGGATTCGAGTTCGGCGGCGTCAGTGGAACCTCCGCCGTAGTAATGCTCGTCGAAATAGTCGAGAATGCGCTGCTGATTTGCTTTCTCGTATGCCGCCATCTGCTGCAGATAATACTGACCGGCGAAAAGATTGTTCTGTTTGGACGGCGTGCCAATCCATCCTCCCAGCGTGAAATCGACAGGGCCAAAGACTTTCGCGGAAGGATCGGCCTGCTTGATGGTCGAAGCATATTGCTGGCCCAGACTGATTATTGTGTCGTAGTCAGGCTGCACGGGTTCGACGTCGCGGTGCGTGTTGCTCCAACCGCCGGGCTCGTTGTCGAGCTGGTAGTAAGGGACACCGCCGTTCGCCGCCGTGCCGAATGTGGAGACGAGGTGCTGGATCCAACCTTGCTGCAAGGCAACCGTGTTGTCGATGTGGTTCGCGTAAATATTGTTGTCGAGAAGCTGAGCGCCGTTGGACGCGATGCTGTTTCCGCAATTGTCGCCATTGGGATGCACGTACGGATTCGTCGATTGCTGTGTGCCGTAAACTGAAACGGGAAAACTACAATTCCATGCGGCGGCCTTGTTCACCCAGGGAATAATGGGAATGGTTAGCAGCGTCTTGGCGTTGGATGCGGCCTTGTAGGTGTTGATCATGGTGTCCGCGGAACCGCTCGGGGTCACCGTGGTTTCGCCGTTGCCACCCATGAAATACCAATCGAAACCCGCATTACTCGAATCCACCTGCCAGTTGTAACGCGTGGTGCCATCGCCGCCCCAACGAATGTTGGGCACCTGAATTTCCTTTGCGAAGTTCGCATCCAGCCCATAGTTCGCCAGGCCATAAATGTCGGGGCTGATGGGGTGCGGATTTCCGGCAGCATCAACCGTCAGCGTGGGAGCCGTTTGCCCGCTGGCGCGCGGAGCCATGGCCGCAGCGAACATCAGAAACATAACCAGACAGGATAGGCCGACTCGTGTTGAAGAGCGGTACATAAGCAAGCTCAGGCTCAACTCGCGAAATTTGATTTGAAAACTTGACGTTAGGCATCCAAGGAGAAGTGGTCAATGGTACGCCGGGACAGCTTGGTGCAGTTCTGCCCATACTTTGCGTCCATTCGGAAGCGCGACTCGGACAAACGAGGAGCCGCCAAATTGTCTGTTGCGTGGCGCCGAGAGGCTGGTAGCTTGCTCTTGGATGGGGTTTGGTGAGATGGCGAGGCGCGGCTATGTTGTGCATTGAGAGCACGGAAACGCCAGAATTTGTTCGGCTCGCTCGCGACCTTTTCGTGGAGTATTCAGAGTCGCTGGAAGTCGATCTCTGCTTTCAAGGATTTGCGGAGGAATTGGCTCGCCTGCCCGGAGAATACGCGAGACCCGCCGGGCGGCTGCTGCTCGTTTTCGATGGAGAACAGGCAGTTGGTTGTGGAGCGCTGCGCCCGATCGACGGCGTCGTGTGCGAAATGAAACGCGTCTACCTGCGGCCATCGGTTCGCGGAAAAGGGGCGGGGCGCATGCTGATGGGTACATTGATCGAGATGGCGCGCGAGATTGGTTACGAACGAATGCGCCTCGACACACTTCCCTCGATGACGCGAGCGATGGAGATTTATCGCTCGCTGGGATTCCGCGAAATCGCGGCGTACCGCGCCAACCCTGTTCCGGGCGCATCCTTTCTAGAATTAGACTTGAGCACGCGCGTTGCGAGCGAATAGGGTCTTAGGTTTTGGCTTCCGAGAATTCGGGGGAACGGCGAGCTTTTGACCGCCCGCAGAGGCCGGTTTGGTGCGGCCACGAGGCCCGAAAAAAGCTCGCTTTGCAACCCTCGAAAGCCTGCTATACTCTTCTAGATAAAAGAGATACCTTCCGCCGACCCGCAAGAGGACTATGCCGCCAAAGACGATTTATCGCGTAACTTTGCGACTAACTTCGCGACGCCTTTTTCGAGCGATTTTTGTCTCCATCACCTGCCAACGATTTGCGGTCGCGCTGGTGGTTTCTCTTAGCGTTAGCTGCGCAATTGGGACTGCGAACGCGCAGACCGCTGCAGCACAGGATCAGGGTCTCAACCCGATTCGGGAGTACATCGCGGCGGGATGGGATTCGCTCACGCGTTCGCTGACCGATTGCAAGACCATCGTCGATTCGAAACTCGCGACGGCTTCCGTGCTTTACATCCCGGCGGACTTCGAGGTTCCAACCGCGGTCGAGCAGCTTCAGAAGCAATGCAACGTCCAGGCGCAGCACTTGCCTATCATCATTCACAAGCTTGGCGAAGTCGATCCGGGGAAGATTGACCCGGCAGGACTGCTGTATCTGCCGAGCAAATACGTGGTGCCGGGTGGAAGGTTTAACGAGATGTACGGCTGGGACAGCTACTTCATCATTCGCGGTCTGGTGCGGGACAACCGAATCGAACTCGCGCGAGGCATGGTCGAGAATTTTTTCTTTGAGATCGAGCACTACGGCGCGGTGCTGAATGCGAATCGTACCTACTATTTGACGAGGTCGCAGCCACCGTTTCTTACCTCGATGATTTTGGCGGTATACGAAGCACAGAAGGCTGCGGGGCATGAGGATCGCACGTGGCTGGAAAAGGCGTACGGTTACGCCGCGAGAGACTACAGCTTGTGGACGCGCGAGCCGCACTTGGCCGGCTCGACGGGACTATCGCGCTATTATGATTTCGGGAACGGTCCAGCGCCGGAAAGTTTGAAAGACGAAACCGGGCACCTCACCCAGGTGGCGGCGTATTTCCTGGCACACCCCGGCGGGGGACGCGGCTACCTGGCTCCGACGAAGAACGGCGACGCCTCGCAGGCATCGGTCGGACCGCTGTTTGGGTTGCAAGTGTGCGAGACGGCCGCGACGATGGCGCGCTCCGACTGCGCTTCGGCGGGAAGCGCCGCGCTGAGCACGGACTATTACAAGGGCGACCGTGCCATGCGCGAGTCGGGCTATGACATTTCGTTTCGCTTCGGGCCGTTCGGTGCAGCCACGCATCATTATGCTCCGGTCTGTCTAAATAGCTTGCTCTACAAAACCGAGGAAGACCTTGCCCTGATCAGCGACATACTTGGCCGCAAAAAGGAAGCCGCCGATTGGCGGAAGCGCGCCGACGATCGCAAGGAGCGCATTCAAACGTATTTGTGGGATGAAAAGCGAGGCTTGTACTTCGACTACGATTTCGAAAAGCAACTGCAATCGTCGTACGAATATGTAACCACGTTTCTCCCGATGTGGACCGGCATCGCGACTCCCGAACAAGCACGGGCGATCATGAAAAATCTTGCGGTCTTCGAGAAGCCCGGCGGACTGGTCATGAGCCCGTTCGAAAGCGGCGCACAATGGGATTACCCGTACGCGTGGGCACCCAATCAGTTGCTTGCGGACGAAGGCATCCGGCGGTACGGCTTTAAAGACGACGCGGACCGGGTTTCCTACGAGTTTCTGTCGACAGTGGCGGAAAACTTCCGGCGCGACGGAACCATACGAGAGAAGTACAACGCGGTGACGCGATCGTCGGAGACCCAAGTAACCGCGGGCTATCACATGAACATTGTCGGCTTCGGCTGGACAAACGGCGTTTTCCTGGCGCTACTCAATCAACTCCCACCGGACGCAGTGTCACGTCTGGCGCAGGAGCAGAATGCCGCTACTGCTGGCGCTGTGCATTAGTTGCTGCTTGTGTGCGCAGTCAGGGTCTGGGAGAAGAGCAAGTCGTGGAAACGTTTGCCGTAACGATTCCCATTCGGGCGCTGGCGAGCTATTCTTCGCCACTCACCGCGGTACGAATCTGTTGCAGATAGTAATCATCGCGAGGCGGGGTCGCGCCGGTTTGACTGGCCACCCACGCCCCCATGCGATTCGCAGCCTCGTTCAGCGTCGCCAGAGAGGCGCGGCGCAGATAGTGATAGACGAGCGCTGCCGTGAACGCGTCGCCTGAACCGACGGTGTCAGCTACGACAACACGACAGCCCGGATGTTGACTGATCTCGCTCCCATTGACCAGCAAACTGCCTTTCGCGCCGCGCGTTACGCAGACGAGTTGCAAACTATAGGTGTCTCTCAACCAACGGGCTGCTCGTTCGTCATCCTGGAACGCATGCCCCAGAAGCTTCACGACGATCGGCAATTCCTCTTGATTCAGCTTCACAATATCCGTGAGCTTCATGGACTCGGACAGCGTATCCGCTGAATAAAAGGATTGCCGAAGATTCACATCGAAGACGCGCGTCGTGCCGCGCCTCACCTCTTTCAGAAACGCGCGTATGGTGGCGCGAGATTGTGAGGAACGTTGCGCGAGCGACCCGAAACAAACCGCGTCTGCGGTGGATGCGAGTTTCTCCCACTCCGGCGTCCACTCAAAAAAATCCCAGGCAACCGACTCGGCAATCTCGAAGGTAGGCTGCCCAGCGGGATCAACTTGCACTTTCACGGTGCCGGTCGGATGTATGGTGTCAATCTGCAGGTATTGGCTGCGGAGCCCGATGCGTTGCAATCGACGGCCGGCAGTGCGTCCCAACGCGTCGCTGCCAACTCGGCTGGCAACGACGCCATGATCACCCAGCAGGCTCGTCATGTATGCGAAATTTGCAGGGGCGCCGCCAAGTTCTTTGCCCTTCGGGAAAACGTCCCAGAGGAGTTCGCCCAGGCCCACAACGGTATAGGATCTAGTATCCGGCATGAATGTAGTGAAACCAGTGAGCGGAGTTTACAATGGCGGGCCGCTGCGTTGCGTAAAAACTGCGGTCCATAGAAGACGTCACGGCAGAAGACGTCACCGTTCCTCCAATTGTGCCGCAGCGTTGAGCTCCCGCTCGGCGTCCTGGGTTCGCCCCATGTCGCGATATGCTTGTCCCAGCAGGTGATGCGTGACGGGATTGTTGGGATCCATAGCGAGAGCGCGTTGCAAGGCACGCACGGCCAACTCGGTTTCGCCCTTCTTCTCCAGCACCTTGCCCATCAGAATGTAGGGACCCGTAGACGTTGCATCAAGCCAGATGGACCGTTGCAAGAGCTTTTCCGCCTCTTCGAAGTTCTGCATGCGGTAGTAGGCGTCCGCGAGTTTGTAGTATCCCGCAGCGTAACCCGGATTCAGCGTCAACTCCTTCCGAAACTCCGCAACCGCTTCCGGGAGCTTGGAATGATACAGGTGCAACTCGCCTAAAAGAAAATGCACCAAAGGCATCTTGGGATCCAGAGTCGCGGCCTTCTGAGCATACTCTTCCGCAACCGGACTAAAATCCTGGCGCAGCAACATGCGAGCGGTAAACAAATAGCTGGCGGCCGATTCGTCAGGCACGCCGTACATTTTCGCAAATGCCGAGCGCGCATGCGGATAGTCTTGGATTTGGATGTAGCAGATCCCCAGAATGTAAGAGGCATCCACGTTGGCGCTGGCGAACCAGGTCTGCACTCTTTCCAAGGCAGGAATTGCGTCCGCGGGGCGATTGGCCAGATAGTAGGAAAGCCCGAGCAATTGGATCGCTTCACTATCCTCAGTATTTTCTTCCTCGGCCTTCTTTAAGGACGCGGCCGCTTTCAGATAGTCGCCCTTCTTGTAAAACGCCAGGCCAAATTCATGTGACAGCCCCGGAATTTCCGGGTGTTTTTCCTGGAGATCGCTTAGCGCCATGAGGGCCTCGTCGTACTTTCCCTGCTGAAGAAGCTTCCGAGATTGTTCGAACTCGGGGCTCAGCGGTTTTGGCGTAGATTTGGATGATGCTTCCGGCACTGGCTGGGGCGCTTGGGCGAATGTGGGGGACTGGCTTGGAGGTGTTGAGCGTGCCGACGAGATTGAGCCGTCGACGAGGACCAGCATACTTGCCAATACCGTGCAAACCCACCTGAATTTTTCCATCTGAATCCCAACACCACGGAAGAACGATTAGAGCATAAAAAATGGGGAGCCCGCGAGGGGCTCCCCATTTTGTTTAGCGATGCTAGAGGTTAGAAAGTAACCCGAACGCCGAACTGCAGTTGACGCATGCCCACGGGTGAACCCGGGGCGGAATCGGCCTCGATGTCCGTGATCTGGCCAGCGGTGCCGCCGCAATCGATGCAAGTATTTCCCGGAACCGCGAGGACCGGATGGTTGAACACGTTGTAGGCATCGAATCGGAACTGCGCCTTAACGCGCTCGGTGATGGTGAAATCCTTCGAGAGCGACATGTCGTCGTAGAAGGCGTGCGGACCTCGCAACGAATCGAATCCGGCGTTGCCGATCTGGCCGCAACCTGGAAGAGAGAAGATACCAGAGGTTGGACGCGCAAACGTGCAGGAGTCGAGTCCCGCATTGGCGGGAGAGAGTGGATAAGCGAGCGGGGCAACCGGCGTATACCAGAACGTACCAGCAGCCGTATTCGTAACGCCAGTCTTAATCTTACTGCCACCGGCGACGTTTGGACGGCATGGGCCAGCATCTTCAATCGTGCCGCACTCCCCGATACTAGGAGTGAAGGGAAGACCGGTGCCGTATGTTAGAGTGTTGGTCACCTGCCAGCCACCGATAGCCAGGTCTTGAAGGCGACTAGCGCCGCTCATGTACTTTTTGCCCCTGCCGAAGGGCAACTCGTAGATCGTGCTGGCCACAAACACTTGATTGCGATTGTACGGGTTTGGACCCCAAGCAAACTTCTTGTTGACAGAGTAATAGGTGGAGTCGTACGCATACGCGTGGGAAAACGTGTAGTGCGCGAGGAACTCAAGACCATAACTCATGCGCTTTTCGGCCTTCACCTGCAAGGCGTTGTATTTATTGTCGGCGTCGTTACCGTAGTAGCTGGTATCCACCGCGCAGCAAGGAGGTGTCGGTGTGACGACGCCAAGCGTGTTCACGTAAGTGAATCCTGGATAAGTGAATGCCGGCACGCCATTCAGGAACAACCTACGGCGATCGGCTTGCGGTTGCGCTGGGGTAAATCCGGCCAAAGCGCAAGTCGTTGGAGTCGGACAGACCACGTCATTGGTACCGGGGCCTACCGCGACTTCGTTGTTGTTATACGACGGTCCGGTGCCTGCAAAAACGTGAGTGCCCTTGTTTCCGATGTAACTGGCAGTAACGTTCAGCGTTGGAGTGATCTGACGCTGGATGGTGGCGTTCCACTGGTCGATGGTGGGAAGCCGCTGGACGAGGGGTCGTGCTCCCGACGATGTCAATCCATCGATACCGTCGATCGGCAACGTGCCATTGGCAGAAATAGAGCCCAAGATCGGCGTAAAGTTAAAAGGTTGCGGCCCCTGGGAAAGGGTGAAAATGGGACTGCGATTGTTCGAGGCGGCGGGATTGAAACTGCTGTCCGAGAGGTCCTGCCGTGCAAGAACCGGAAGGTTCTGAGTGACCACGTGCCCAAAGTTGGAGCCAAACACGCCGATGTCGAAGCCCCGCCCGTAACCCAGGCGAACCACGGTCTTGGGATCAAACGCATAAGCAAAACTGAGGCGAGGCGCGAAGGCCTTGTAGGTATTGTTAATGTTGCCGTTCGAGCCGACGCCGCCGTAGCCAGCGACGCGGATCGTGCCATCATCCAAGTTAGCAAAACCCCCGTTGCCCTTGGCGTTGACACTTTCAGGGAAGTAGATTTCCCAGCGCACGCCGTAGGTCATCGTGAATTTGGGGCTGATACGCCACGAATCCTGGCCGTAGAAGAACCACCGTTTCTGACGCTCGGCAGCGTCCAAGCTTTGGCTGACATAGCGCTGGAAGGAAGTAACGTCTCCAAGAAGGAAAGTTGCCAACCCGAGGCCGTTGGCCCCTTGGTTGGAAGTACCATCCTGATCGAAATATAATAGACCAGTACGGCTCTGATCGCTGGGCACTCGCAGATTTTCCGCATAGCGAATGTCGGCGCCAAACTTAATGGTGTGGTTGCCCTGAGTGCGGGTCCAATTGTTTACAAACTGAAATTGTTGTTCGCTTTCGGTTAAGGGGCAATTGCAACGGCCAATATTCAAACCATCGCCAAAAGAATAGGCACCTGCGGAGTTATTACCCAAGGCACCGTTCACCCCCCCGTTGTTGCCGTTACTGGTGAAGAGGAAGCCCGACAGGCCACCGGTGACAGGGGTCCCCAGATTGAGGCCCGGGAATCCAAAAGCAGTCATGGGGTTCGAATTTGCGTCGGAATACGCCGTTTGCGGATTGTATTTGAAATATCCGAAACGGAAATCCGTAAGCCACTTGGCGCCGATAGGCTTGGTGAAACCGCTGGCCAAGCTGTAATTGTGAACGTTGGAGCTGCCATTCAAACCGCCGGGACCAAACCCGAGTCCTCCCAAAGCGCCCAGCCCGCCCTTCCCGGACAGCGAGAAGTAGTCGAGGCTGAAGCGGCCGAATACCTGGAAGTTGCGAGGAGCGCTATAGTCCATACGGACATCGAAGGACTTCTGATCGAAGGGACCAGAACCAGTGGAGACGAAATTGTTGTTAACGCCGGGGGCCGTTGGTGTCGGAAACAATGCGAGCACATTGCCCACATTCTGCCCGATGTCGGCGATAGGGATCATATTGTTCACAAAAGGGAGACGACCTGAACCGTTCAGAGGGTTACTACCCGGGGTGTTGGGATTGTAGACTTGGCCGCTAGGCACCCCTCCTACTGGAGCCCCGAAGGCATTCAGATACTCGCTCAAATCGCAGAAGCCGGGAGTAGCGCTGGTGGCATTCGTCGCGGGATTGCAGCTTTTGACCACTTCCGGGGTCGGGACTGTGTACAGGTTGGTGATTCCCTGAATCTGTTTGGTGCCCTGGTAGTCGCCGAAGAAGAAAAGCTTATCCTTTAGGATGGGCCCACCTACGGAGCCGCCAAACTGTTTCCAGTTCGCCGGGGCGAGACCAACGCCGGGTTTGTTCGTAAAGGGGTCGCGTGCCTGCTGGTCGCTGCTGCGGTAGAAGTAAAAGCCGCTGCCGTGGAAGGAGTTGGAGCCGGACTTGGTCTGTACCCTGATCACGCCAGAGGTCGCCTTGCCGGATTCCGCGTCGTAGTCCTGGAGAGCGATCTTCGTTTCGGCGATGGCATCGAGGTTAGGGTTCACGACGATGATGCCGAGGATGGGGTCTTGGTTATCCGTACCATCGAGCTCAAAGTTGGTGCCTGAGAAGTGCTGCCCATTGACCTGAATCTGCCCGCCACCCTGAGGATTCTCCGTGGCAGCGTGATTGAACCCGGGCAATTTTTGCGTGCCTGGCGAGAGCAATTCGAAATTGGTGAAGTTGCGGTTGAGGATCGGCAGATCTTCAACGTACTTCTGGCTGAACTGGACGTCCACGTCGGCGCGGTCGGTCTGGAGCTGGGGAATTTCGCCGGTGACTTCAACCGTTTGTGTGACCGCTCCGACCTGAAGCGCGGCGTCAACGTTTACAGATGTGTCGGCGGATACGGCGACGCTTGCAACGTCGTAGGCCTTGAAGCCCGTGGCTTCAATGTGAACGCGGTAGTTGTCGGGAATTAAGTGCGTAACCGAATAGTTGCCGCTTTCGTTCGAAGCCGTTTCAAACGCCGTGTTCTTGGAAAGCGAGGTTACGGTAACCTTCGCTCCACTGACAGCATTCCCTTGGGCGTCCGTAACGGTGCCAAGGATGCTGCCGAACACCGCTTGAGCCAACGTGACCGACGTATAAAGGCCGCACACCAAACAGAGAACTACCAGTCCCACCCAAATCGATCGCCTCACGATTTTACCCTCCTTCGAGAAACGCAACCCGAACTCGTTGATTTGTGACCATCTTTTGGAACTTGACTCAGCACGAATCTGAGCCGTCGAGCGATGACTCTTCATTTAGATAGAAAGGTTTGAAAAGTGAATCGTTCAGGAGAAAGGTCAAGTAGAAACACGCCAGCGAATGCCAATCTGGACATGGCCACACACCCCTTCCAGCAACGACGCCCCGACTGAAAAGCACCCCAAACGAATTTCTTCCTGAGACTGCCACCTAGGAAAGAATCACAACAAAACGCAGTTCGAGCCCTCGACAGGCCGAACAGAGATTACGTTGCCTACTATTAGTTTTTTTTCTGTGTTAGATTGAAGTCTCAAGGCGTCTGATACGGTGACGTTTCTTAAATCCCAATCTTGCAAGCAGATGGACCCGTTGTTACACTCCCTTTAACCGGGTTGTCACGAGGTTGCGTTGACGGAACGAGAGCAATATCTCGGACAGATCGATAGACTGGTGAACAGCCATGTCCTACATGGCTCTGAGTCTCTGTGCAAACTGCTCCGCTACCTTGCCAAGCATGTCTTGGATCACCCGGGATCGCCGATCAAGGAATACCAGATAGCGACCGAGGTTTTTGGGCGCTCGACGGATTTCGACCCGCAATTGGATTCGATGGTCCGCGTTCAGGCAGGGCGTCTTCGCGTCAAGCTCACCGAGTACTATGGCTCTGACGGCGCCGGGGATCCCATTGTCGTCGAACTCCCCAAGGGTACGTACGTGCTCGCGTTCCACCACCGAGCTGTCGCCCCCAGCCGACCGAACTCCGCGACGAACACCGAGACCACGGTCCCTGGAGCTGCGCCTCGGCGCAACTGGATCATAGCCACCTCTTTGCTGGCGGTCTTATTGGCGGGATCGGTGGTTGCGATTCTAAGTATGGTTTCCAGTCGAAACCCCGCCCAAGCAGGGATCGCTCGCGACTCCGACGCGGTGCCGGCAGCCTTCAGGGTCTTCTGGAACGCGTTCGCCTCGGGCCCGGAAGAGCCCTGGGTCATTTTCAGCAATGCCAAGTTCGTCGGGCGCCCCGAAATAGCTCTACGTTACTACGACGTCCGCAAAGACAATCAGAACACGTATATTTTTGACCATTACACGGGCGTTGGCGAAGTCCTGGCCGTTCACGAACTCGATCACCTGTTCGCAACGCTGCATCGCCAAATACGCGTGAAGCGCGGGAGTCTGTTTTCCCTCGATGATGCCAAGAACAACAACCTGATCTTCGTCGGATCGCCACTAGAAAATCTGACGCTGCTGGAAATTCCAGGCACGCAGGAGTTCGTGTTTCACAGAGTGGAGGCGGGGCCGCGCAAGGGCGATCCGGAAATCGTTAACGTCCATCCACAACCAGGGGAGACCAAGGAATTCCTGGGAACCCCAAGCGGTGAACCCATAACGGAAGACTATGGCGTCATCGCGCTGGTGAGAGGATTGGACCCGGGGCAATCTGTTCTGATTCTAGCGGGAGACACGACGATGGCTACACAGGCGGCTGTCGAGTATGTTTGCCGCAAGAACTCCGTGGAAGAGCTGCTGCTGCGTCTTTCGGTTTCGCAGACTGGCCAGCTCAAACCCTTTGAAGCAGTGATCCGTGTGAAAGTAACGCGCGGAGTGCCGGTCTCGACCGAGTTGGTCGCCCTGCGCAATGGCATCTAGAAACCGGAATCGGAAGTGATTGCCGCGGGCTTCAACGTGGAGCGTCAGAGTGGAGCATCAGCGTGGAGCATTGAGGCGCGGATCGAGTTCCGCCGCCTTCTGAAATTCCTTCAGCGCCTCTTCTTTGTCTCCCTTTCGCTGCAGCGCTAATCCCAGCTCAAAGTGAGCCGGAGCGTAACTCGGCGTCGCGCCAATTGCCGATCGGAATTGAGAGATTGCGCCGTCAAGGTCCCCCGCGCTGAGCAGTCGTTTTCCGGAGTTGGTCGCAAAGAGCGCTGCTTGCTGATCCGTTTTCTGTTTGCTGATCTCGACTCCCGCTTTCGACTCCGCGGCCGCCCCTTGACTATCGCCAAGCTGGCGCAGAACCGCAGCCAGCGTCGTGTGCGCTCCCGCGAAGTCGGGCTGCAACCGGATAGCCTCTCGCAACGAACTAGCGGCTTCGTCGAGCTTCCCTTGTTGCTTCAGGACAGTCCCCAGCGTGTAGCATGCCTCCGCATAGTCCGGTTTCGCGCGAATCGCCGCGCGAAGTTCTTCTACCGCCGCGGGAAAATCGCCCTGCTGCCACAGAGTCACTCCCAGCGTGTAGTGCACGTCAGCCTGCTGCGGATCCAGTTCCTCTGCTTTTCGGAACTCCGCGGTAGCTTCGGGGAGTTTGTCCTTGAGCTTCAACGCCAAACCCAGATCGTAGTGCAACGTCGGGTCCTGGGGAGCGGTCTTGAGCGCGGCCTCAAACTCGCCTGCCGCCGCATCGAAATCGGTCTTTTGGAGGTAAGCCACTCCGAGATTCGTTTGGTATCGAGTATCTTGCGGACGCAAATGCATGGCGCTCTGAAATTCGTTGATGGCCGTATTGGCGTCCCCGGCCTGCAAGAGCGCCAGCCCCAGATTGTTGTGCGCATCTGCATTTTCCGGCTGCGCTTTCACCGCCTGGCGAAAAGCGGCCACCGCCTCCTCCGCATTACCGGAGCGCTGTTCCAGCAAACCAAGTAGATTCTGAGCATCTGCAAGCCCCGGCTGCACTCTCACCGCGGCACGAAGCTCGCGGAGGGCAGCGTCCTGGTCGCCTTTCTCGTGGAAAGCCTGTCCCAGGTAAAAGTGCGCCTGCGCATTGTCCCCTTCCAGCCGCACAGCCTCTTGGAGATGAGCAATCGCTTCCTCCAGCGCCTTCTCTTGAAATTTCAAAACGCCCAAATGCAACTGTGCGGCCCCAAATTCCGGCTGCAGCCGCAGCGCTTCTGCATATTCCTTTTCCGCTTCCTGGATAGGCGACAAGGTTGTTCCGCTGGAAGGCACTCCAGATGGATCGACGGCTCCGGCACGTTGAGGCGCCTCGGCGGCGGAAGAAGAATTCGGTGGGCTCGCCGATTGGCGCACCAGCAAGGTTCCAAGCTCGTCGTGTAGTTCCGCGCGACCCGGATCTAACTCAACCCCACGCCGCATTTGCTTGACCGCTCCCGCCACATCGCCCGAACCATCGAGCGCACGCGCCAGTGTCCGATAGGCTTCAGACTCGGTCGGCGCAAAGCGAACCGCCTCGCGTCCTTCACGCGCCGCGCGTTTCGCATCGCCCTTCAGTAAAAAGGCGCTGGACAAATTCATGTGCGCCTGAAAAAAATCCGCCCGCAAATCCAGCGCTGCCTGGAATTGCGCGATCGCCGGATCAACCTGCTTCTGGGCCAGCAACACCCATCCGAGGGAATTGTGCGCCTCAGGACTTCGCGGCTGCAGCTGCACTGTCTTCTCAAACGCGGAGCGCGCCGAAGCCAGGTCCCCTTGCTGCAACGCGGTAATTCCGAGCTGGTAACTCGCATCGGCCTGTGCCGCCCGTCCACTGCCGGGCGCAGACGCATCTTGGGCGCGTAGTCCCATTGTTAGGAGAACAAACATGATCAGCGCGGTCGGCAGCAAGATGCGGAACTTCGCAAAGGTAGTTGGGCGGCCACTCACGTTCAAAATCCTAACATGCTGCAGGAATGGTGCGACGGGCTGTCATCATTCGTGCGCGAGACTACGTACCCCCACTGGCACACAGCCTTGACCGCCTCTGCCCCAAACCCTACTATCCCTTGACGGCATGACTTTTGATACTCGTGGTCAGCGGCGCATGATTTCGTCGGCATTTTGCTTCACTTGCGCCGTTCTTCTTCCGATTGCCCTGCTTTTTGCGGCCGGCAATCCCCAAAGTGCAGCTCCCGCTGCCAAGCCACTCGCGTATTTCACGGACATCGCAAAACGAGCCGGCCTCACGATGACCAACACCTTCGGCGGCATCACCACGAAAAAATACATCATCGAAACCACCGGCACTGGCCTCGCGATCTTCGACTATGATAACGATGGCTGGCCCGATATCTTCATCGTCAACGGCGCAAGGCTCGACGGCAGCTTCGCTGCAAACGAAGCTCCCACAAATCATCTCTACCGCAACAACCACGACGGCACCTTCACCGATGTCACTCAAAAAGCCGGCCTCGCGCACACCGGCTGGGGCCAAGGCGTCTGTGTCGGCGATTATGACAACGATGGCTTCGAGGACCTGTACGTCACTTACTACGGCAAGAATGTCCTCTATCACAACAATGGCGACGGAACATTCACCGACGTCGGCGAAAAAGCCCGCGTCGCAGGCTCGGGCAAAGCATGGGGCACCGGCTGCGCATTCGTCGACTATGACCGTGACGGTCATCTGGATTTAATGGTGGCGAACTACGTGGACTTCGATCTAGCAACGACCCCAGGTCCCGGGGAGCGGCCAACTTGCCTTTGGAAAGGCGCTCCGGTCATGTGCGGCCCGCAAGGCCTGCCTGGCGCAAAAAATATCCTGTACCACAATCGCGGCGATGGAACCTTCGAAGACGTGACCACGAAGTCGCATATCGACCAGACCGATGGCCACTACGCCTTCAGCGTCACCACGCTCGACTACGACGACGACGGCTGGCCCGACATCTTCGTCGCCTGCGATTCCACACCAAGCATTCTGTACCACAACAATCGCGACGGCACCTTCAAGGACGTCGCCATCACCGCAGGCGCCGCGTTCAACGAAGACGGTCGCGCCCAAGCCGGCATGGGTTCCACCGCCGCCGACTACAGCGGACGCGGCCGCCTCGACATTTTCAAAACCAATTTCTCCGACGACACCGCCACGCTCTACCGCAACAACGGCGACGGTACCTTTGACGACGTCACCTACGCCGCAGGTCTCGGGCTGCACACCCAATACCTCGGCTGGGGCACCATGTTCTTTGATTTTGACAACGACAGCTGGCCTGACCTGCTGCTCGTAAACGGTCACGTCTATCCCGAGGTCGACACCCAGCACCTCGGCAGTAATTTTCAAGAGCCGCGTATCCTTTACCACAACAACGGCAACGCCACTTTCACCGACATCTCCGCTACTTCCGGACCCGGCATCAACGACGCCAGCTCCTCACGAGGTCTTGCCATTGGAGATCTGTGGAACGACGGGCACCTTTCCGCCGTGGTCAGCAACATGAACGCGCCACCCAGTCTCCTGGTCAATCAAATCCACAACACAAATCACTGGGTCACGTTCCGGCCGGTTGGAGCTTTCCCTGCATCCCGGAAGCAATCGCAGACAACTTCGACCGCTTCCGCAATGCCTGCCACAAAATCCAATCGCGATGCTATCGGCGCGCGCATCAGAGTCAAAGCTGGCGCGCGCGTTCTTATTGACGAAGTGCGCAGCGGCTCCAGCTTCATCTCCAACAATGACATGCGCGTTCACTTCGGCCTGGGCTCGGCGACAAAGATCGACTGGGCCGAAGTTCGCTGGCCCAGCGGACTTGTCGAAAAATTTGACAAGCTCGCAGTCGACGCGTTCCACACTTTGAAGGAAGGTACGGGGACTTTCACACCTAATACTACGAAGAACTAGCACCGCGCGGCGGGTGCGCGGGCCGCCGACTAGGGCTCACTTGGGCCTGCGAAGCGGCCCGTGTGCTGGTTTCCATCGCTCGATTCGTGCGACCGGTCATCGATACGAAAAGTTAGTCCCCCGCGCTTCGGTCAACCGGAACCGCAAAGCGTAACTTCGCCGCTGCGTTGGGAAGCAACGGCATAGGCCGCAGAGGACTGAGCGCTATTGCCTCCGGACTGCTCACTCGCTTGTGCATGCTGTCCACCGGGAGAAACGCCGACGCTTCCAGCATAAGGTCCACGCGGCCTCGCACATCGAATTTTTCCAACAGCGTGGAAACGTGAAACTTGATGGTCCGCACCGAAACGTTGAGCTTTGCCGCAATTTCCTTGTTGCTGAGATTCTGCGCAATGTTCGCAAGCACTTCGCGCTGTCGGCGGCTCAGCGGAAAACCTGGCATCTTGGTCCCCGAGCAGGTCTGAATGAGCTTGGTTGCGCGCGCCGCAATTGCGGCAAATAAATCCTCACCCGCCGCCACCATCACGCCAAAATCTCCGGGCGTCTGCTGCCGGGCTACACAATGAATGGCCAGCAGGCTGACGGCCTGCTCGACTGGCATCCTGCCGTCCTTGTCGGCTTTTATCTCGAAACGACGCGTTCCGGTCTTCTTGTCAACGAATACAAACTCCGTGGGTCGAATGGAGTGCCCCCGGAGCAAAGAACGTTCAGATTGTAATCTTTTAACCCGGCCCATGGACCCTCCCGTGCATCGTCTGTAGTTCATCGGGAACGCAAGCCTCCGCACTCCGCCCGCTCGGGCGGTTTCGCAAGAAGCCTGCTTTTGTCTGCGGGGACGCGCTGCTGATTGCGTCCTATCGATGGATGTGTGCAATCACAGGGCCACGCAACCCCGCGCCCATCGCCCACTGCGGCCGTTCCGGACGCGACACCTCATAGAAATCGAACTGCACGCCTACTCCGCGTTCTTCCTGCGTCGATTCCCCCGGCACGACACGCACTACGTGGCCCGTGCACAACCACTGTGCTGCCGGCACTCCCGTGATTTGTTCCGGCATTTCCACCAACAGATCGAGTGCCGCTCCTTTGCTCAACTCCAGGTCGGTCGCAAAGAAAACGCCCCTCTGCGACAAGTTCTTCGATTCCGCCCTTAACTCGCCGGCGTTGGACCTGCGCACCCGGATGCGTAAGTCCGTTCTGAAGTTATGCCGTTGGGACAAGCGCCGGTCGTGCTCGAACTTATCTACAAAACGTTCCATGGCGAAGACCTCCAGGTATTTAGGGGGATTCGAGCGCAGAACGCTCGCGGAGGGGGTAGCTTAGAGAATCGGCTTATTATACGGATTCGCATAAACTCAATTTGGTACTGCTCCGACGAAGCTCGCGAGCACATGCGAAGATGGGCGCACGATCCACGGCCAACGTTGATCCCTCTGAGATTTCTAATTCTGTATTGGGATCCAAGAAGCATGGCGTTCCATAACGGTGGCGGTTGGAATCGCAACCGAAAGCGACAAACGCCCGGATTGTTCGGCTACGCCGTTCCATAGGCACTTCGCGGTGGAGCTGCCGAGACTTGCCAGCGCAATGATACTCTCGCGTTATAATATATATAGTATTAGTTATGTAAGATTAAGATCAACATGGACAGTATGAATGGCAATGAGCTCGCGAGGTCAGAGTTGGCGGCTACAGGGAGCTTGGCCCTGTGACGGTTCCCTTTCAATCGACGTGCCTACTTCAACGTGTCCGCTCCCGCCTTCGCGCACTGGCCGTCCTGCGGCGCGGTCCCTCCAGACACACCAATCGCGCCGGCGATCTTGCCATCGACCAAAATCGGAATTCCTCCCTCAATAGGAACCGCGCCCTGCAAACGCAGAATGCGCATTCCGTCTCCCCCCGCGGCCAGTGCATCCTGGTAAGTCTTGGTCGGTCGCTTAAACAACGCCGCCGACCGCGCTTTTTCGATCGCGACGTTTGCACTCCCAATCTGGGTATTGTCCATCTTCTCGTAATAGACCAGGTTTCCCGATGGATCAACAATCGCCACCGCCATCGCCCAATTATTTTTCACCGCCTCGGCGATCGCGGGAGCAGCCGCCTTTTTCGCGTTCTCCAGGCTAATGGCCGCGCCGTAGGGATTCGGCATCTGACCGAACGCGCTCGCTAACACGCTAACCGCAAAAAGCAAGGCCGCACCAAACCTCGCAACATATTTCTGCAGCATTTTCGCTCCTTTTTTATTCCCGTGGCCCAGCCATTTCTGGCTGTGTCTTGACTCACTCCAATACCAAACACACTCACCACTAAGGCTGCGGATGCGGCAAAGCATTACTGCGGTCCACCATATCCTGCGGCGCGCTAGGCTGATGCAAAGGAGGCTGCCCCCGCGTGATGGCCCAGTGCTCCAGCCAACCGGATCCCTCTTCACCGACGTAGGTATCCGGCAGGGCGTACACCGAGTCACCCAATGCGTTCTCCAGCGTAATGAACCGATAGCCGCGTTTGCGGATCAGGTCCAGCACCTCGCCGATATGTTCCGCTTCCAGTTGGTTCGCATGCATCAGCAGGATCTGATTGGGCTCATACCCGACCAGGTCGCGAGAGAGCTTCTCAAAATAGGAGAAAACCTCGGTCGTATATGCAAGATACGAGCGCACCACCTCCTGCTGCAGCGCCGTGTCCCCGCGCTTCTTCGCATCGTCGTACACGGTTGCAAACATCCAGTCCCAGGCGTCCAGCGTAACCGGCGCGATCCGATATCCGCGCTCTACCAAAAACGCTTCCGCCTCTCGCCGCGTTTGCAAGTCCCGTCCAGTATCCAGATACGGATGCCGGAAGTAGCGCAGCTTCATATTATGTTGCGCCAACAAAAGCCGTGTGACGCTCTCGCCCTGGACCACTGCATCTTCAAAGTCCCGCAGGCTCACACGGTTCAACGAGGTGTGAGCGTAGGTGTGGTTGCCTAGCTCAAATCCTGCGTCCAGCCACATATTCAGCGCCGCAATGCGCTCGTCAACTTCGCCCCACTTGAAATAAAGCTTCCGCTCGTTCACAAAACCAACAACCGGAATCTTCTGCTCGCGCAGGGTCCCCAGCAGTTGCTTCGTCATAGCGGTGATCTGTGCGGCGGACATGGCATTCGCGGCGCCCGCAGGCAGATCGTCAATGGTGATCGCGATTCGACGCTCGGGTGGCGCATCGGGAGGAGTCGCGAGCGTTCTTAGTCCAAGAGAAAAAACAGCGAGCACGCATAAAAATGTCAGCACTGGCCTCATGAAAGCCCTCCGGATCCCACAACGGCGGCACAATAGCACAGAAGCTCAGCCAGACACGGAAAGCCCTTCACCGCACCACGACCAGGTCCGCCGCGCCTTTTTGTCCGCCACTACAACAAACTCATTTTCCCGATTTCGCTTGCCGCCGATCGAATTGAACCGTGCGCACAATTCCCTGCCCTTCCCTCACGAAAACCAGTTGGTTCGGCTTGATGTCCTTCAGCGTGTCCACCTGGCCGCTGGGCCACCGAATCTCCAGGAGATCGACCTTCGCGGCCTTTCCAATACCGAAATGGACTCGCAAATCGTTCTGCGAGATATAGCTCCCTCCGCTGCGCACCTCGTCAATCTGCGAATGTGGTTTCGATTCGTCCGGCGATTGCGTAACGCACCGCAAGCGCGCGCCGATCCCGCTGCGATTCGACTTCGTGCCGATGGTCCGCACCTTCAGCCAATTGTGCCCGGTACCGTTGGAACCGGCCGGCGAATCGCAGCGCAGCAGCTGCGGAAAATCGTTGACCGTGTTCACCACCACATCGATGTCCCCGTCGTTGTCGTAGTCCCCGAACGCACAACCCCGAGACGCGACCGGAACCGTGATGCCCGGCCCCGCTTGCTGCGACACGTCCTCAAACTTGCCGTTGCGCAAATTCTTGTACAGCAGTTTTTGCTGCGGATATCCCGCCTCGGTCTTGAGTTGCTCGACCTCAGGATAAACGTGCCCATTGCAGATCAGGATGTCGAGCCAGCCGTCGTTGTCCATGTCGAAAAAACCGCAGCCCCATCCTAGAAATTGCGTGTGACGCCCCAGTCCCGCTGCAAACGTCGTATCCTCAAACGTGCTGCCACCCAAATTGTGATACAGCGACGGCGTGTCTCCCGCAAAATTCGTTTTGACGATATCGAGATTCCCGTCCAGATCGTAATCCCCGGCCGAAACGCCCATCCCTGCTTGCGGCTTGCCGTCCGCGCTCAGCGAGCACCCCGACTCCATGCCGATGTCTACGAATTTCCCGTTGTGCTTGTTTTACTCCAGCGCGCTGGCGGTCGAGTCGTTCGCCACGTAAATGTCCGGCCAGCCGTCATTGTCGAAATCGGCGGTGAGCACCCCGAGTCCGTAGGTCCCATTCGCCTGCAACAAACCAGCAGACTCACTCACATCGGAAAACGTTCCGTCGCCATTGTTGTGATAAAGAATGTTCTTGCCGCCGTTCAGTCCCGGAGGGCCGCACGCCACCATCACTCCTTTGTACAAACAAGGACCAGACTCCGGGACAGGCGCGGTAGCGAGGTCGAGATCGATGTAGTTCGCGACAAAAAGGTCCAGATGCCCGTCGCGATCGTAATCGACAAAAGCGCAACCCGTGTTCCAGCGCTTGCCGGAACCCGCAACACCAGATTTTTCACTGACGTCAGTGAATGTACCGTCTCCGTTGTTGTGGTAGAGAACGTCCTTGCCGAAATAAGTGACGAACAGATCTTCGTAACCGTCGTTGTCGTAGTCGCCGATACAAACACCCTGGCCCCAACCGGAATGTCCGACGCCGGCTTTTGCAGTCACGTCCGTAAACGTGCCATCGCGATTGTTCTTGAACAAATGCGAAGTCGGCGCCGGCCCAGGGGAAAAGCCTTCGAGTCGCGATCCGTTGACCAGAAAAATATCCAGCCACCCGTCGTTGTCGTAATCGTAGAACGCAACGCCACAGCCGGTCGTCTCCAGGAGATATTTGTTTTTGTGCTCGCCGCCGAAGATGGTCCTTGCGTTGAGCCCGGACTCGCGAGCGACATTCAGGAAGTTCACGCCGAGGCCGTTGGTTGGCGCCGCGCCGCCGCCAAGCGGATTCCCAGTTGCGCCGGCGCCCGAAACAGGCGCTAGCTGAAGTCTGCGCAGAAAGGGTAGCCACGATGCTCGGGAAGCAAGCGCAAATACATTTTCGAGCGAAAGCACTAGCGCGGACCGGCTCAACGATTGTAAGAATGTCCGCCGCGACGAAAACAAAAGTGTGGTACCTTCCCGCACTGGGCACGCTCTCAGCCCAGTACTCGACCCCGCTCCTGAGTTCCCACCTAACTGGTAGCGCCGGCTTCCAGCCGGCTCCGGGTGGGTCTTTCTTTGTGGGTACCTCGGGTACCCACCATAGATTTTTACAATGGGACTCGCTTGTCATCTTAGCGTAAGCGCGTCAAGATTCTGCAATTTCACCGAAGGGGTAAGTCGACGGCCCATGCAGCGACTATGTAGGCGCCGGGCTTTAGCCCGGCAAGCCATTCGTTCAATAGGATTCATGCGGCCAATGCTCGCTCAATTCGCGGCTGTCCTGCTGTTCGCATCCACACTCTCGATCGCCTCGGCGCAAACACCGAACGAACCGCCGCACTCCTTGGAACTATCGCGCCCCGTGCGGCCATGGGAGTTTCTGCCGGTAGTCGGAACGCGCGCGGCTTTGTTCGGGAACGAAGCCGGACGCATGGAAGCGTGGGTCTATCCGCTGAAGTTTCTGCGCGAATTCCATCTGCGATTTCACGAGGGCGATCGCGTCATTCCGGCGGAATCGCTGGTGCGGACGGTCATTGTTCGGCCGGAATCGAGCACCATCGTCTACAGCAGCGACACGTTCACCGTGCGTGAAACCTTCCTTGTCCCGGTGAAGGAGCCGGGCGCGCTCATCCTGCTCGATGTGGAAACCGAGCAGCCGCTCGAAATCGAAGCAAGCTTCGTGCGCGATTTTCAATTGGAGTGGCCCGCCGCAATCGGCGGCACGTACATGTCCTGGGATGTGAACGCCCGCGCGTTTGTCATGGGTGAGGAAACGAAGAAGTTCGTCGCGGTGGTGGGGTCGCCGACGGCGGGGGAAGAGCGCCAGGAATACCAGACCAACTATTCCGAGTCACAGATCAATTCATTCCGTCTGGGCGTTACGAACAAAGGCAAGGACAAGAAGACGATCGTCATGGCCGCGTCCATGAATGGGCGATCAGAGGCCGACGCTACCTATCGGCATCTTTCCGCTGACTATGCGCAACTCCTAAAAGAGTCAGCGGAATACTACGAAAATTATCTGCACGATACGGTGAGCCTTGCGCTTCCTGACGCGCAACTGCAGCAAGCCTACGACTGGTCGCGCATCAGCGAGTTGCAAGGCATAGTCAGCAATCCCTTTCTTGGCACGGGCCTCGTCGCTGGATACCGAACTTCGGGTGAGAGCGCGCGGCCTGGCTTCGCTTGGTTTTTCGGGCGCGATTCGCTCTGGACGTCGCTTGCGTTGAATGCATCGGGTGATTTTGCAAACACGCGCACCGCACTGGAGTTTGTGAGCAAGTTTCAGCGCGAGGATGGAAAGATTCCCCACGAAATCGCGCAGACGGCCAGCCTGATTCCCTGGTTCAAGGATTTTCCCTACGGGTACGCATCAGCGGACGGCACGCCTCTCTACATCATCGCGATGAATGACTATGTGACGCAGAGCGGCGATACCACTTTCGCGAAAGAAAAATGGCAAAGCCTGTGGAACGCCTATCAATTTCTACGCTCAACGTACGACGCCCACGGCTTTCCGCAGAATTTCGGGATTGGACACGGGTGGGTGGAGGGCGGACCGCTGCTGCCGGTAAAGTCGGAGCTTTACCAGTCGGGCCTCGGAGCGGAAGCTCTGCAAGCGTTGGCGAATCTAGCGCAGTTCACCGGCAAAGATGATGTCAGCAAAGAACTGACAGAGGCGTTCGAGCGGCAGCGGCTTCTGGTTGAGAATGCGTTCTGGCTCGGGGAGAAAAACAGGTATGCCTTCGCACTCGACAAAGACGACAAACCGGTGGATGAGGCCAGCGTATTGGCGACGGTGCCGATGTGGTTTGGCTTGCTCGATGAGAAAAACGCCAGCCCGATGATCTCGCAGCTCGCCGATTCCGATCACCAGACCGATTGGGGCATGCGCATTATTTCCAATCGCTCGGCGCGCTTCAGCGGCGGCGGATATCATTACGGCTCGGTGTGGCCGCTGTTCACGGGCTGGGCGTCGGTCGGTGAATATCGCTATCACCGGCCGTTGCCTGCATACGAGAATTTGCGCGCGAATGCGCTGCTGGTCCTCGAAGGCTCTCTCGGACACGTGACCGAAGTGCTCTCGGGCGATTCCTACCAGCCGCTCTCGACAAGTTCCCCGCATCAGATCTGGTCCGCGGCGATGGTGGTCAGTCCGATCCTGCGCGGAATGTTGGGTCTCTCTTCGGATGCGAAGACAGGGACGCTGACGTTCGCGCCCCACGTCCCCGCTGATTGGTCGACGTTCGCGATTCACGGAGCGCGCGCTGGTTCGGCGCGGATGGACTTGACGTATGCGCGATCCGCGGACGCGATCACCCTGCAGGTAAATTGCACAAGCACCGCGGCGTGCCCCATCAAATTCTCACCGGCAGTAAGCGCTCGCGCGCAGGTGCTTGGCGTGGCAATGAATGGGCGGCCGGTGGAGTTTCGTGTGGCAGGGAACAGCGAGGATCAGCACGTTGCGACACATGTTTCCGCTTCCGGCAAATCGAACACGCTGACTATTCGCGTCCGGAACGATTTTGGCGTCAGCTACGAGCCTAGCTTGCCGCCGCTGGGGTCGCACAGTCTGGGATTGCGAATGCTTTCCGAAAACTGGTCGTCCACCCGCGACACGTTGACCATGGATGTTGCCGGGGTCACGGGTGGGGTCTATGAATTGACAGTATGGAATCCTAGCCAGGCTGCGACCGTCGAAGGTGGAGAATTGCTCGCAGCAGCGAACGGAAGCGCCAAGGTTCGCGTGCGGTTTCCGCCGAATGAATCAGGCGACTATGCCTACGGAAAAATCGTCTTTCATTTTTCAGCCCCGAGAGACGGCAAAGGCAAGCAAAGGAAACCATCGACGTGACGCACCAAGGCGACTAAAGCGTAGCTTACGGTTCAAGCTAAACAACCAAATTTGCGGCGAATAAAACGATCCACCTTGAGCATCAAAGTATTTCCTACAACGACGCGTCGGGCATTGGGAGGCACTTCATGTCTAGGGTCTTCATGTCCAAGGTATGGATCGTTGTCGGTTTGTTGGTGGCCACCATGTGCGCATTCTCGCCCCTCGCTGGCGGGCAGCTGAAAAAGGTTGATGCGGAAGGTCACGAGTGGTGGCACCGCGCGGTGTTCTATGAGGTCTATCCGCGGAGCTTTGCCGACAGCAACAACGATGGTGTCGGCGACCTGAACGGGATCACCTCGAAACTCGACTACCTGCAACATCTCGGCGTGAACGCCATCTGGATCACACCTTGCTTCCCCTCCCCGCAAGTCGATTTCGGGTACGACGTCTCTGACTACGAGAATATCGATCCGATGTACGGAACGCTGGCCGACTTCGACCGGCTGGTGGCCGGAGCCAAGAACCACAACATCAAGATCATTCTCGATTTCGTGCCCAACCATACTTCCGATCAGCACAAGTGGTTTCTGGAATCGAAATCCTCGCGTACGTCACCGAGGCGCGATTGGTACATTTGGCGCGACGGCAAAGGCCCGAACCAGCCGCCCAATAACTGGACATCGACGTTTGGCGGTTCGGCGTGGAAATTCGATCCGGCGACCGGTCAGTATTACTACCATTATTTCTACGCCGAACAGCCCGACCTGAACTGGCGCAACCCCGAAGTCGTGAAGGCCATGCTGGACGCCATGCGCTTCTGGTTCAAACGCGGCGTGGCAGGCTTTCGGCTGGACGCGGTCGATACCTTATTCGAAGACCCCAATCTCAAAGACAATCCGCCGTTACCCGGCAACGACAAATTCGGCTTTCCCAACACCCAAGAGATTTACAACAAAAAGCTTCCGGAAGTGCACGACATAATGCGCGCGATGCGCAAGGTGGCCGACGAATACGGCGCGGTACTGATCGGCGAAACCTGGACGCAGAATGTCACGCAATTACGTGAATACTACGGCGAGCGCAACGACGAACTGCAAATGCCGATGGACTTGATGATGACGGAATTTAAACAGCCTTCAGCGCCGGTCTTTCGCGAGCATATCAGCGCGGTCGAGAGTGCCGGCGGATGGCCCGTCTTTGTCATCAGCAACCACGATATCGTGCGCTCTTACACGCGCTGGGGCGACGGCACCCACAACGACGATATCGCCAAAACGATGGCGGCTATGTACTTGACGCTGCGAGGCACGCCGATCCTGTACTACGGCGAAGAAATCGGCATGGAGAATAACGACCCCAAGAGCAAGGATGAAGTGCGCGATCCCATCGGACGGCGCGGCTGGCCCCTGGAAAAGGGCCGCGACGGCGAACGCACCCCGATGCAATGGAGCGACGCACCCAACGCCGGCTTCACGGAAGGCACACCATGGCTGCCGCTCGGGCCCAACTTCAAGACCCACAACGCCGCCACCGAAACAGCGGACCCGAATTCGACTCTGAATTTCTACCGCCGGATTCTAGAACTGCGCCGCGAAGAGCCCGCATTGGGCGAGGGCAAGTACGTGGCTATCAACCCAGGGGATCCCAACGTGTTTGCCTTTGTGCGACGCCTGAAAGGCGAAGCAGTCCTGGTTGTGCTGAACATGTCCGCCACGAGTCACACCGTGCCACTCGATCTAGCGAAGGTGGGATTCCCCACGGCGAAAATCCAAGTGTTGGCCGCAAGCTCTCCCCAGCAGGCCACCAGGCTCTCCAAACGCGTCGCCATGGAACCATTCTCCGTCGTCATCGCGAAAGTGACAAAATAGAGCAACCGATCCGAGGGTCTTGTATTTTGTGGGTCATGTAGGCGCTTGGCTCTAGCCAAGCGCCCGACCTACCGGCAAATGACTCATTCCCCCTCACGCCTGTACGCAAACTGTCCGCAAGTATCATTGACAATGTTAACCAATGGGATATAATAAAGATATGTTACCTAGCATTCGGATGGGTCGCGCACTTTATAACCACCAATACTCCGCGAATTCACCACTAACCCCTTTAGAATCAAATCACTGAGCCATTCGATCGCGTATCTCCTTTATTTTCAAATCGTTGCGCAGAAACACCCGGGGGGGAGAGGGGACAAAGAAAGCGAAAAACAAGAGATCGACCACGGAGGTCACAGGGTCGAGATGGGCCTAGGATTTTCGGCATGGCTCTTGCGGCGTTATGCGATTCCTAGCTTCCGTTGCATCTGCTCGAGGGAAACTCCTTTGGTCTCCGGGTAGAAGGCGGCGACCACAAAGAGTTGCACCACCATCATCGCCGAGAAAAACACGAACGGGTAGGCGCCGGAGGAATGCGCGACCAACGGAAAAATCAACGAAATCACTCCGTTCATGAACCAGTGTGAAAAACTTCCCAGACTTTGCCCTTTCGCGCGCACCTGATTGGGGAAGACTTCGCCGATGTACACCCAGATCACCGCGCCCTGCGAAAAGGCAAAAAACGCGATGAATCCTACGAGCAGCCAGACCAGCAAGCTTTGATGCTGCTGCGTAAAAAAGATATACGCCACGCCGCCGAGGCACAGCGCGGTGCCCACCGATCCGACCAGCAGCAGCGTCTTCCTGCCGATACGGTCGATCACCGACATGGCAATCATCGTGAACAGTAAATTGGTGCCGCCGATGGCTACCGCCTGCAAGTCTCCGGAAACTTTGCTGAAACCCGCGGCGATAAAAATGTCGTTGATGTAATAGAGGATGGCGTTGATGCCGGAGAGCT